>Ga0233425_10001663_pt1 | contig 48292 bp, 40 predicted proteins | sample Watercolumn_Towu_2_FD_181712 | JGI IMG/M metagenome (GOLD analysis project Ga0233425, IMG submission 181712) | Freshwater microbial communities from Lake Towuti, South Sulawesi, Indonesia - Watercolumn_Towuti2014_140_MG | ecosystem: Environmental > Aquatic > Freshwater > Lake | place...
GTGGTTTTTTCCCTGCCGGTGGGGAAGCTCAGCAGCGTGGTTCGCAGCCCCTATGGGTTCCACGTCTTCAAGGTCCTCGAGAAGGAGGAGGCCAGAGGCAGGAATTACGCGGAGGTAAAAGAATGGGTGAGGGCCGATTTACGGAAAGCGAGGGAGGCCGAGGAATATACACGTTGGATTGAAGATTTGAAGGCAAAGGCCGTTATCCGAATCAAACGGCCCCTTCCCGATGGTCCCGCACCGCAGCCGGCAAAGAAAGAAGCTCCGCCGACGGCAGCGGGAAAACGGTAACGATATGAGGAGCTCAAAATGAAAATCTTCATGGGGATTCTGGCGGGAGCGGCCGCCATTTTTCTGTGCACGGCGGCGCAGGCCGAGGTGGCGGATAGGGTTGTGGCGATCGTCAATGATGAGGTGATCACCCTGTCCGAATTAAACAGCGCCTTCGAACCCTTTCGGGCAAATGTCGTGGGGTCCTTTACTGGTGCGGAAAGGGATAGGGTTCTGGCCGAGAACAGAATGCTGCTCCTAAACCGGATGATAGATAACCTCCTGATCGAACAACAATCCCGGAAAGTCGGGATTGTCATCGGGGACGAGGAAGTGATAAGCGCGATCAGGGATCTGCTCAAGCGGAGGAAACTCTCGCAGGACGACCTTCAAAAGGCTCTGGAGCGGGAAGGAACCACCATGGAGATGTATAAAAAAGGGCTCCGGGATCAACTCATGCGAATTAAGCTTATCCAGAGGGAGATCAAGGCGAGGGTGACTGTCAGCGATGAGGAGATCGGGGCGTATTACCTCAAGCACCGCCAGATATACGAGGGAAAGGAGGCCGTCCGGATCAGGCAGATCCTCTTCCCGCTGCCGAAAGAGGGGACCGATGCCGATAAGGCGAAAATCAGGGCGGATGCCGAGGCGGTCCACAAGCTCCTGCTGAGCGGCGAGCCATTCGAGCGCCTCTCCGCGAGATCTTCGCAGGGCTCCGCCGCCGCTACCGGAGGCGACATCGGTTACATCGAGAAAGGGATGATCCTACCCGAAGTGGAAGAGGTCGCTTTCGGTTTATCCCTCAATCAGGTCAGCGGGATCATCGAGTCGCCTGTTGGTCTTCATATCATCATGGTCATCGACCGCCGGGGGGCAGGGTTCAAGAACATCGAATCCGTTCGCGAAGAGATCCGCGAGAAGATCGATCAGGAAAAGATGGAAAAGAAGTTCGACGAGTGGCTGGATGCCCTCCGGATGAAGTCCCACATCGAGATCAAAATCTGATGAACAGCATCAAAGTCAAGGGCGCATCCCAGCACAACCTCAAGAGCCTCAACGTCGACATCCCAAGGGATAAGCTCGTGGTCATCACGGGCGTCAGCGGTTCGGGGAAATCATCGCTCGCGTTCGACACGATCTACGCCGAGGGACAGAGGCGTTACGTGGAATCGCTTTCGACATACGCCCGGCAGTTCATCGGGCAGATGGACAAGCCCGATGTGGAGTCCATTGAGGGGCTTTCGCCGGCCATCGCGATCGAGCAGCGGGCGGCGGCACACAATCCCCGCTCCACCGTGGGGACGGTGACGGAAATCTACGACTACCTCCGCCTCCTCTTTGCCCGGATCGGCGTTCCCCACTGCCACAAGTGCGGGAAAGCGATCAAGGCTCAGACAATCGACATCATGCTCGAGACGATCCTCGCCTATCCGCCAAATTCGCGGCTGACGATCCTTGCCCCTCTGGCCCGGGGTAAAAAGGGGGAATTCCAGAAGGAGCTGAAGAAGCTCCTGAAAGAGGGGTATGTCCGCGTACGCGTGGACGGTGATGTCCGCGAGCTCGCCGAGGAGATCGTCCTCGATAAGAACCGGCGGCACGACATCGATGCGGTCATCGACCGGCTTATCGTCAAAGAGGGGATCCGAAAGCGCCTCCGCGACTCTCTCGAGACGGCGGCCAGGCTTTCCGACGGTCTGGTCCGTGTCGCCATAACGGGGGGAGAGGAGATCCTCTTCAGCGAACGGTATGCCTGTCCGGACTGCGGCGTCAGCATCCCCGCCCTTGCTCCCCGGATGTTTTCCTTCAACAGCCCTTACGGGGCCTGCCCGGACTGCGGAGGTCTGGGGACCCGCATGTATTTCGACGAGGAGCTGATTGTTCCCGATACGAGTCTCTCCGTCAGAGAGGGGGCGATCGCCCCCTGGTCGGGCCGCCATTCACTCCATTATTTCCAGATGATCGACGCCCTGGCCGAGCATTACAGGTTCGACATCAACACCCCGTTTCAGAAGCTCCCAGAGGCGATCCGCGGCGTCCTCCTCCACGGTTCGGGGGAGGAGAAGATCCGCTTTTACATCGACCGGGGCGGCCGACGGTTTTTCCATACCCGGCCCTTCGAGGGGGTTCTCAACCAGCTCGATCGGCGCTACAAGGAGACGACCTCGCTCCATGTCCGGATGGATCTGTCGCGGTATATCAATCTGCGCGAGTGTCCGGCCTGTCTGGGCGCCCGGCTGAAGAGAGAGAGCCTCTTTGTGACGGCGGGGGGAAAGAACATTTACGAAGTCTGCAAGCTTCCGATCCGAGAATGCCTTGCGTTTCTCATGACGATCCCTCTCTCCCCCCAGGAGGTCCAGATAACGGAGCGGGTGATGAAAGAGATCCGCCAGCGACTCGGATTCCTCCTCGACGTCGGTATGGACTATCTGAGCCTGGAGAGGGCTTCGGGGAGTCTTTCCGGCGGCGAGGGTCAGCGGATCAGGCTCGCCACCCAAATCGGCTCGGGGTTGGTCGGGGTCCTCTATGTCCTCGATGAGCCGACCGTGGGCCTCCACCAGCGGGACAATGTTCGCCTCATCGCCACGCTCAAGCGCCTCCGCGATATGGGAAACACCGTCCTGGTCGTTGAGCACGACCAGGATATGATGCTGGAATCGGACCAGATCATCGATATCGGACCGGGGGCCGGGATCGACGGGGGCGAGGTCGTCTTCCAGGGGACACCCGAAGCGGCCTGCCGGAGCGAGATCTCGTTAACGGGGGCTTATCTCTCGGGCCGCAGGTCGATCTCGCTTCCGGAGAAGCGGCGACCCCTGTCGGGGCGGTTCATCGTCCTGGAGGGGGCGCACGAGCACAACCTCAAGGATGTCGATATCCGTATCCCCGTTGGGGTCTTCACCGCGGTGACCGGCGTTTCCGGTTCGGGGAAGAGTACGATGGTGATCGAGACCCTCTACAAAGCGCTGGCCAGGCGGCTCAACCATGAAAGAACGGGGGGCGGGAAGATCCGCCGCATCGTCGATCTGGGCGGGATCGAAAGGATCATCCTGATGAATCAGCAGCCCATCGGCCGCACCCCCCGCTCGAACCCGGTGACTTATACGGGAATCTTCTCGCCGATCCGGGATCTCTTCACGGGGCTGCCCGAATCGCGGCTCAGGGGGTATAAACCCGGCCGGTTCAGTTTCAACGTGAAAGGGGGGCGGTGCGAGGCGTGTGAGGGGAACGGTCTGATCAAGATCGAGATGCACTTCCTTCCGGACGTCTACGTGACCTGCGATGTCTGCAACGGCCGCCGGTTCAACGCGGACACCCTCGATGTCCGCTACAAGGATAAAAATATCGCGGAGGTTCTGGAAATGACGGTCCAGCAGGCCCTCGTCTTTTTTGAGAACATTCCATCCATCCGCGTGAAGCTCCAACTTCTTTCAGACGTGGGCCTCGGCTATATCCGCCTCGGACAATCGGCAACGACGCTTTCCGGAGGCGAGGCGCAGCGGATCAAACTCTCCCGCGAACTGGGCAAGCGGATGAACAGCGATACCTTGTATATCCTCGACGAGCCGACGATCGGTCTCCACTTCGCCGACATCCAGAAGCTCCTCGATGTGCTCATGCGCCTTACGGACATGGGAAACACCATCGTCGTCATCGAACACAACCTCGACGTGATCAAATGCGCCGACCATATCATCGACCTCGGTCCGGAGGGAGGGCCGGGCGGCGGCCGGATCATCGCCTCGGGGACCCCGGAGGAGATCGTCCGGGTGGAGGATTCCTATACCGGCCGGTTCCTCCGGAAAGCGGGTATCGGGTCTTGAAATCCCACCTCACGATTGAACGATGCGCCGGGATCACAGCGGCCGGCGCGCGGGCGCAGCTGGTCTCGCTCCCGGATACGCTGGAGCTTCCCGCGTTGGGGGAGTCGTGGCGGATCGAATATCTGCCGACCAATACGCGGAAGATCGGCGTTTTGGTGGAGCAACCAGGTCGGCTGACCCTGTACGGGGCGGTCGCCGATCATGATGCCTGCCGGTCGGTTCTAAAGCAGTGGCTGAAGCGGCGGACTCGGGAAGAGCTTGTCCCGTTGCTGGCCGTTCTTGCCAAGCGGGACGGTTTTACATTTGGCGAGGTTCTCGTTCGGGGGCAGAAGACGCGCTGGGCGAGCTGTTCGTCGAAAGGGACCATCGCTTTGAGTTACAAACTGTTGTTCCTCGAGCGTCATTTGGTGCGTTACGTCCTGCTGCACGAGTTATGTCATACGGTCTGCATGAACCATTCGCCTCGGTTTTGGACGCTGCTGAGCCGCTTCGAACCGGAATGCAAAGCCCTTCGCAGGCGGTTGCGCGAGGACTGGAAACGGGTTCCGGCGTGGGTGGAAGCGAGCGGGAAGGGAGGTATCCGATGATCAGCAAGCAAGCGGTTATCGAAAAGGCCTACGAATGCGGTTTCGAGGATGCGGGATTCACGACGGCCGAGCCGTTTGTTTCCCAGCGGGAGCTTCTCGATCAGAGGCGGGAGGAGTATGGGTGGGTCATCCGGTCGGGGATGGATCTGCTTTCCGGGACCGACCCGCAGACGATCCTGCCCGGTGCGAAGGCGATCATCGTGGTGATCGAGCCCTATTTCCGCGAATCCTTTCCCCCTTCACTGGAGCGTCATTTCGGCCGCTGCTACCTCGATGACGATCGCATGACCGGCAACCGCCTGGGGAAAAGGGTCAAGGCCTTCCGCGCCTATCTTCGGGACAACGGAATCGATTCCAAGGTTCCCTTTCATCTGCCCCACCGTTTGGCTGCGGCCCGTGCGGGACTCGGGACGTTTGGCAAGAACTGCCTCTTCTATTCCCGGAAGGCGGCCGCCGGCGGGTCGTGGATCACCCCCATCGCCCTGGTCGTTGATCGGTCTTTCACGCCGGACGCGCCGACGCTCGAAGTCGGTTGTCCCGACTGGTGCAAAAACGCCTGTATCGCCGCCTGCCCCACGGGGGCGCTTAAAGGGCCCCGGCACATCGATCCGCGCCGCTGCATCTCCTACCTCACCTATTTCGGAGGCGAATTGACGCCGCGGGATCTGCGGGAACCGATGGGGCTCTACGTTTACGGGTGCGATCGCTGTCAGAACGTCTGTCCACGAAATTCGCCCTGGCTCGCCAGGGAGTTGCCGATCAACCGAAAGGCGGCTGGGATGGTCGAGGACTTCCGCCTGGAGAGGCTGCTCCATATGGACAAGGCCTTTTTCACCGAAAAGATATGGCCGCACATGTTCTATATGTCCGATACCGACCTGTGGCGGTGGAAGGTGAACGCGGCCCGGGCGATGGGGAACACGCGGGACGAGACCTATGTCCCCGAGCTGGTACGCGTCCTGGACGAGCGCGGGGACGAAAGGGCGGCTGCGATGGCCGCCTGGGCCCTCGGCCGGATCGGAGGCGCCTCCGCGCGTCAGGCCTTGGAGGCCTTCCTCCCTGGCAGCCCTTCACCGGTCGGGGAGGAGATCCGGGCGGCCCTGGCTACATCTTCTCGATCCTGATCGTCCGGGCGCCGCGGGCTCGCTTCAGAGGGCTCGCATCGCCGGCGATCCGGCCGATAAGACAGACCGCGCTTGCCGGGACCGGGTCGGCGCCCGGGCTCATTGGGGTAGGGCCGAAGAAGATCGCCATCGCGTTCCCCGGGGGCCAGAAGCCGATATCGCCGACCTTGACCTTTGTGGTTGCCGTTTCGTCAAGGTTCGCCCGGATAGGGATCGCGAAGTAGAATTCATCGCCCCATTCATTGGGGGTTGTCTCGATAGGGAGTTTGGCCGCGATGGTTTTGGCCAGGGCCGTATCGTCCAATTCCGCGGCGAGGCTGATCGAACCGACCGTGATCCTGATGGGTGTGGGCATCAAGAGACTCCTTTCTTTCCGACCGCTTTTCCGACCCGGGGCATCATCCTCCAAGCGGAGAAAGGCGGCGGCTCCGCCCCGCCGAGGGTATAGGTGATTGCTTCCGAAGCAAAACCCTGGATGTCCCGATACATTTTTTCAAGCCGAGACTTTATGACGGGATCATCATTTATGAAAGGGTATTTTGTTTATTTCGGCGCATCAATCGCAAGGTGCGCAATGGCCTACAGGATGACTTCCCACTTCGGGCAATCGTAATATTCGATCTGCTTTGCATTTTCAGGATAGCGTCCGCAGTTGAAATAGCGCCAAAAAAACGAGCCGTAGCATGTGCATTGGTTGGTTTCCGGGTTAAGAAAGGGACAGGAGCGCTTGACACAGCATTGCACGCACCCGTTGCAGGCGGATGCTCCGTCGGGCCATGTGGTTCTGGTGCGAACCCGTGACATATCGGGGCTGTTCATGGGCGGCGCTGTCAGTGGAATGGTAAACATCGCGCGGTAATCCGGATTCCGGATCCATTCGATGAGGAGTTTCATGTGGGAGACGGCAAGCGGGAAAACGAGCCGGCGGTGCTTAAAAAAATTGGTCTCGTTGAAGAAATACCAAGAATAGACGGGTCCCAAAAGGTATGCCAGCACTCCTCCCGAGGCCGTACCCGCAAAGATCATCATCAGAAACACGATCCTGGCGCTTGCCCATTTCGCCCGCTGCATCATCTATTGAACCCCTCCATCCGTGTATCGTCACCCCGGAGTTAAGCATCGGGAGAATCACATATCATAGGAATCGGATTAAGCGAAAGGCAATATATGCAAAACAACCCCGGATGTCAACGAAATAAAGGTCAAACGGACAGCGTCGAGAGAAAGGTTGCGAGGGTCGAGCGCTTTTCCGCTGCCTTGCCATGCAGGGCTCCATGCCGCGCGGGCGGCATGATATCCGAGATCCATTTCCCCTTAGAGATCCCAGTACAGGGAGTTCTTTACGATATAATGTCGCACCGCTTCGGGAACGAGGTAGTTGATGGTCTTTCCCTCCTTGGCCCTTTTACGGATGTTGCTTGAGGCGATATCGAGGAAGGTGACCTCGCGAAAGGAGACCAAGCGTCCCGTGGGTCCGCGGAACCCTTGCGCATCCTCATCATAGACGAACCGGGAGGCGAATTCTGGGGTAAGGATTGCTTCCAGCCCCTGGTTTACATACCCCGGCCGGGTCATAACGGCGAAATGGCATAATAAAAGGAGTCTCTCCCAATCTTTCCACGTTCTGATCGCATGGAAGGCATCCTGTCCGAGGATAAGGTACAGGTCCAGATTTTCCAGACTGTACTTGTCCAGGATGTACTCGACTGTTTCCACCGAGTAGGAGATCCCCGCTCTTCGGTCCTCCACATCGGAGAAGGTGAACGCCGGGTTCCCTTCGATCGCGAGTCGGATCATCTGTTCCCGGTGGTAGAAAGGGGTGATGGTCCCGTTGAGCTTATGCGGCGGTCGCGATGCCGGAACGAATATCATCCGGTTCAGATCGAAGATCTCGATCATCTCCTCCGCGCACCGCAGATGACCTATGTGGATCGGATCAAAGGTGCCGCCGAACAGTCCCCATTTCATGTTCTAACGCTCCCGTGTCATGTCAAAAAAAGTCTTGATCATGGGATGGCTTCGTAAAAAAAGTCCGTAGGCAAGGCGCGCGACTCCCGAGGAATGAGGTGTACTGTTGCGTACGTCGCAATGACAAGGGATGAAGCGTAACGCAGCATCCGGGCTTTTTCCGAAGCCATCATGTTCTCACCTGTCCGTTTCCATATACAATGAATTTGGTTGTCGTCAGCTCTTCCAATCCCATCGGCCCGAAAGCGTGGAGTCTGGTGGTGCTGATCCCGATCTCCGCCCCGAGCCCCAGTTCGAAGCCATCGCTGAAGCGTGTGGAGGCGTTGACAAGGACCGTCGAGGAATTGACCTCCTGAAGAAAGCGCTGCGCCCGCTCGTAGCTCTCGGTGATGATCGCTTCGGTGTGGAGTGATCCGTACTTTTCGATGTGGGCGATCGCTTCGTCGAGGTCGGGGACGACACGGATGGAGAGGATCAGTTCGAGGTACTCCCGATACCAGTCCTCTTCGGTTGCTTCCTCTGCATCCGGCAGGATCTCCCGCGTTCTGGGACAGCCTCTGATGGTCACACCCGCTTTCCAAAGCGGGCCTGCCGCGGCCGGCAGGAATGCGGGGGCGATGGACTCGTGGACGAGGAGCGATTCCATCGCGTTGCAGACTCCGGGACGTTGGGTTTTTGCATTGATGCATATTCGGACGGCCATGTCGAGGTCGGCGCTCTGGTCGACGAAGATGTGACAGACCCCCTTGTAATGCTTGATGACGGGGATCTTGGAGTCCCTCACGACGGCGCGGATCAGTTCCTCCCCGCCGCGGGGGATGATCACGTCGATGGACTCGTCGAGCTGAAGCAGCTCGTAGACCGCCTCCCGATCGGTGAGAGGGACGATCTGGATTGCCGCTTCGGGGAGCGACAGGTCGCGGAGGACACCCCGGATAATGCGGCAGATGGCGAGGTTGGAACGGATCGCTTCCGAACCGCCGCGGAGGATGACGGCGTTGCCCGACTTTAGACAGAGGGCCGCTGCGTCGGCGGTGACGTTAGGACGGGATTCGTAAATGATGCCGATGACCCCGAGGGGGATCCGCATCCGGCCGACGGTCAGGCCGTTCGGTCGCCGCCGCAGAGCGGTGACATTTCCCACCGGATCGGGCAGGGCTGCCACCTCGGTGATCCCCCGTGCGATACCTTTTATGGCCGTCTCCGAGAGCGTGAGGCGGTCGATCATCGTCACGGAAAGGCCATCCTGCCGAGCGCGTTCCACATCGAGGCGGTTCTCCCCGACCAGAAACTCCCGGTTTGCCAAGAGGGCATCCGCCATCGCGATGAGCGCCCGGTTCTTGGCATCGGTGGAGACCTTGGCGAGAATGGTCGAGGCCCGCCTGGCCTGTCGACCGATCTCGGCCATCTGTAATCCAATCTCCTTCACTTTGCTTATCCTCTCGATTTTAGCCGTTGACAAATCTTGATGATGTTCGTATAAAACCCGCCCATCGCTTTATTTTGACGGGTGGGGTAATGTTATAGTACCGCGCGGGATGTGTCAAGATCGATTGAGTGTTTGGCAGATTCCAGGAGTACGCCTCCGGTCCGGCGCGTGGAGGGGTCGCGATTTTCAATGGTCTCATCGGTTGATTTTTCCCCATACGGGATATGAACATGGGAAACATCCACGTTAGGGCGGGCAGACGCGCCTATGAGCAGATTCGGTCAGGCGGCTTCGGTCTGGATTGCATCGGGACCTATGTAGGCCCGGCGGGGGGCCCTCGATGGCTTGTTTCCAGCGGTTTCGATCTCACACTTTTAGGGGAGGGCCTGCTGGGAAGAACCCGTCCGATATGGCTGGTCGGCGCCTCGGCGGGGGCCTGGCGTTTTGCGGCCTGGCTGCAGCCTGAGGCGGTCAAAAGCTACCACCGTTTGCTGGACGCCTACATCTCGGCGACATACGAGAGGAAGGACACCCCCAAGACGATCCTCCAGTCCATGGTGGATATCATCAACGGCTATATCGAAGACGATGCGCTTCCTTTTGCCCTGGCCAACAAGCAGTACCGCCTCGCGGTCATGACATGCCGGATGAAGCACCTTACGGCCTCCGACTGGCTCCTGCCGCAAAAGGCGGGATTCATCCTGAGTTTCCTGGCCAACGCCCTTCACCCTTTGTTGAATTACCGCTTTGCCGAGCGCGTCGTCTTTTTTTGCGGCACCAAGCCGCCCGAATTCTGCTTGCGGGATGCGTTTCGCGGTCGCTGTATCCCGCTTTCCGAGATCAATTTCAAATCCGCCGTGATCGCTTCGGGTGCGATTCCGATTGCCGTTGCCGGCGTGAAGGACATCTTTGGCGCTCCGGACGGCGTCTACCGTGACGGCGGGTTTCTCGACTACCACATCAATCAGGATTACACAACGCGGGGCGACGAACTGACCCTTTTCTTTCATCATCAGGAGAGGATCATCCCCGGCTGGATGGACAAGCGGCTCAAACGCCGCCGCCCTCCGGAGACGGCCCTCGACTCGGTTGTCATGGTTTATCCGTCGGAGGCATTTATCGCGAGGCTTCCCGACGGCAGGATCCCGGATCGCGGCGACTTCAAGACGTTTATCGACGACCAGGCCACGCGGATCGCAAACTGGCGGCGGACAGCGGCGCTGTCGGCCCCGCTCGGCGAAGAGTTCCTGGAGCTGATCGCAAGCGGCCGTCTCAAAGACGTCGTTGAAAAACTTTGACCGCCTGGTAAAAGGGTGATCATCCTATGATCGATGCAGCGCGTCGGGTCGAATATCTGAAGCGATGCCTGAAGCGATGCGTGCTCTGTCCGCACATGTGCCGTGTGGATCGGACAGCCGACGGGAAAGGGTTCTGCAACCTCGACGCGGGAATGGTCGTCAGCTCGGCGCTCCCCCACCACGGGGAGGAACCACCCCTCTCGGGGAGGAGCGGTGCCGGGACGATCTTCTTTTCCTCCTGCAACCTCAGATGCGTCTACTGCCAGAATGTCCAGATCAGCCACTCCCAGGTCGGGCGGAAGGTTTCCGAGGAAGCGCTCGCCGGGATCATGCTGGAGCTGGAGGAGCTCGGTTGTCACAACATCGAGCCGGTGACGCCGACACCCCATCTGGCGGGGATCATGGCGGCCTTGCGTATCGCGCGAGGGCGGGGGCTCGGGCTCCCCTTCGTCTTCAATTGCGGCGGTTACGAACGGGAGAAGGTCATTCGTCTCCTCGACGGGATGGTGGATATCTATCTCCCCGATTTCAAATACGGCATCGCCGAGACGGGGCGGTCCTTCTCCGGGGTATCGGACTATCCCCGTCATGCGCTTGCCTCGCTTCGGGAGATGGTCCGTCAGGTCGGCGACGGGCTCGAGGTCGGGGAGGGTGTGGCGAAACGGGGGGTTCTGGTTCGCCACCTTGTCCTGCCGGGGAGGGTCGACAACAGCCTCGCGGTTCTCAAGGCGATCCGGGAGAATATCTCCCCTTTTGTTCCGCTGAGCCTCATGGCCCAGTACACGCCGATCCCGGCCGTAAAGAAGCACCCGCTCCTCGGCCGGCGGATCAGCCGTCCGGAGTATGAGCGGGTGGTGAACGCCGCCGTCGATCTGGGATTCGAGGAGCTCTACACCCAGACGGTCGACGACCGGGAGCTCTCGCCGGACTTCGATAGAGAGCGCCCGTTTGACTGGGACGGAAAAGGGGGAGATGAATGATGCCCGACTTGACCGGTATTGGCCGGATCCTGATCGTGATCGGTTTGGTCGTCGCGGGGGTAGGTCTCGCCATGGTCTTTGCGGGGAAGATCCCTTTTCTGGGGAAACTCCCCGGCGATTTCCTGTTTCGGGGGAAGGATTTCTCCTTCTATTTCCCTTTGACGACGAGTATCCTGATCAGTGTAATCCTCACCCTGATCCTCTGGTTCATCAACCGCAGGTAAGCAAAGAACGACGCGCAGCGCAGCATCCGGCCTTTTACGAAGCCGTCTACCGTCTATCCCCAGGACACGAGACCGGTTTCCTGCTTGGCGGAAAGATGCCGGTGGTAGGGCAGCGCTCGGATGCCGTAGGCGTAAGCGCCATTCTGCTGGACCGTGTAGGAGACGGAGAAGGTAAGGACGCCGTTTGCCTCCCGACCGGTGATCTTCAGAGGGATGCAGTCGGGCGGATCGGCGAAGCCCGAGCCCCCCTTCCTCCCGATCACCAGCTCCACGAGCACCTCCTCCGGTTCCAGTTTACCGGGATCGATCCGAACGGTGACGGCAAGCGGGCTCTCCACAAGGATCGTGTCGCCGTGTATCCCCTCGATGCTCACATCCAGAAGCCGCAGCGAGGAGAAGCGCATCGGGAGTTTCCGCTTCCAGTCCGCCAGCTCCCGGGCCATCCGGAAGGAATCCGAATAGAGTTCGTGCTCGCGCCGCGCAGTCGGGAGATAGAGGTCGCGATAATATTCGATCAGCATCCGCTCCGTGTTGAAACGGGGGATGAGGGTCTGCATCGACCGCTTGATCATGGCGATCCACTTCTCCGGGAGGCCGGACATCTCGTGATCGTAGAAGAGAGGGATGACGCTGTTTTCCAGAAGTGTATAGAGCGATTGCGCGTCCTCTTCGTCGGCGTTACCCGTCTCTTCCGCGTATCCCTGCACGACGGGACCGATCGTCCAGCCGTTTGCGCCATCGAACCCTTCGACCCACCATCCGTCGGAGATGCTGAGGTTGAGGACGCCGTTGGCGACGACCTTTTCGCCGCTGGTGCCGCTCGCTTCGAGGGGACGGCGGGGGTTGTTCAGCCAGACGTCGACCCCCTGGACAAGGTGACGGGCGATCCGAATGTCGTATCCCTCAACAAAGAAGATCTTGCCCCGGAACCTCTCATCCTTGGAGACCGTGATGACCTTGCGGATCAGATCCTTCCCCATCTCATCGTTCGGATGCGCCTTGCCGGCAAAAATGATGTTGGCGGGACGGGTGGGGTGGTTGAGGATCCGATCCAGGCGGTCGAGGTCCGAAAGGATCAGATCGGCCCGCTTGTAAGGGGCAAAGCGCCGGGCGAAACCGATGATCAATGTCGTCGGATTGATTTTCGTGAAGAGCTCTTCTTTCCAGTTTTTCGAATAGCCGTATTTCATCCAGTTCCGGGAGAGGTCCTCGCGGAGAAAGTCGGTCAGCTTCTGCCGGAGTTCGTATCGCGTCCTCCATAAAACGGTGTCGGGGATGTCATCGATCCGCTCCCACCGTTCACGATCGGAGATATGGCGGTCCCAGTCCATGCCGAGATAGGTGTCCAGGAGCGCCTTCATCCGGGGGGCGATATAGGAGAGCACATGGGCGCCGTTCGTGACATGACCGATGGGGATATCCGATTCGTCAAACCCTTTCCAGACATCCCGCCACATCCGGCGCGAAACCTCGCCGTGGAGGCGGCTCACGGCGTTGCTCCGGTGGGCCATCTTGAGGGCAAGGATCGTCATGAAGAAGGGCTTTCCTTCGCCGCTTTCCTTGCGGCCCAGTTCCCAGAACTGGGACCAGGAGATCCCCGTCCGCTTCACGAAATTTGAAAAGTAATGTTCGATCAGTTCCTTGCTGAACCTTTCGTTGCCCGCCTCCACCGGGGTGTGTGTCGTAAAGACCGTGCTGCCGCGGACGATCTCGCTTGCCTCGTCGAAGGAGAGACCCTCTTCGGTCATCAATGCGCCAATCCGCTCGAAAAGGAGGAAAGCCGAGTGGCCTTCGTTGATGTGGTAGACGCGGGGGCGGATTCCCAGCTTTTTCAGGACCCTCACCCCCCCCATTCCAAGGAGGATCTCCTGCTCGATCCTCGTCCGCGGTTCGGCGCTGTAGAGTCGTTCCGTGATCTTCCGGTCCTGGGGGGTGTTCCGCGGGACGTCGGTGTCCAGAAGGTAAAGCGAGACGCGCCCCACCCGCACCTCCCAGATATTGGCGAAGAGCGTTCTCCCGGGGAGGTCAAGAGAGATCTGCACGGCGCTCCCCCGATCGTCCTGGACGAGTTGCAGGGGCATTCTGGAGAAGTCGTTTTCCGGATATTCCGCGAGTTGGGCGCCGTTTTTATCGATAACCTGTCTGAAGAATCCGTTCTTGTAGAGGAGCCCGACGCCTACCAGAGGGATGTTCAAGTCGCTCGCCGTCTTGAGGTGGTCTCCGGAAAGGGTGCCCAGACCTCCGGAATAGATGGGCAGGCTGTCATGGAGACCGTATTCGGTTGAGAAGTAGGCGATCGGTTGCGACCATTTGATTCCGTCGGGCGGGCCGATCGACGGCGAGGGCGCCCTGTCGTTCATGTAGTCGGCGAAATGGCTGAAGATCTGGTTGTAGCGGTTCATATAGCTTGCGTTTTCCGAAGCCTCGCGGAGCCGCTCCGCGGAAACGGTTTCCAGCATCCGGACGGGGTTGTTGCCCATCCGCTCCCAAAGCTTGGGGTCAAGGGCGGAGAAGAGTTCGCGGGCGTCGGGATTCCAGGACCACCAGAGGTTGTGGGCGAGTTCTCGAAGTCCGGAGATCTTTTTGGGGAGGTTGGCGACCGCCGTGAAGGTCCGGAAATGGGGCTGGACCGATACCATGCCGGTGTAGGTATGCCTCATCTCCGCCCTGATGTCGCCCGCAGCGAGCTTCTCGGCGCGCAGGGTTGCGACCGCGAGGGCACGGTCATAGGCCTCCTCATAGTAATGGAAAAAATCTTTCCAGTTTGCCCGAACGGCGATGGCACGGGCATTGGTTCTCATGCACTGCAGGGCGTCCTCGTTGAGGGTAAGGAAATTTCGGAATATGGCGTGGAGGTTGTCGGTCATCGCCGTTTCCGGTTGTCCCAGGCGTTTGAGAAGGATGATCCCGCTGCAATCGGCGGGGGTTGTCTGCTGCGCCCAAAGGCCGAAGCCGGCCTGATCGGTCGTCAGTGTCGGCACCGCATGGGCCGCGCTTTCCAGCGGGGTATATCCCCAGGGTTCGTAGTAGGACGGGAACACCCCGAGGTCGCACCCGGCGACGGCTTCGTAATAGGGCATGTTGATAAAGCCGTCATGACCGTTGAGATAGGCGGGGACAAAGATGACCTGGACCCGATTCTGGGGGAAATTCTTGAGACCAAGACGTTCGCAGGCGCGGATGATCGGATCGGAGGCCTCGTATTGCAGTCGGTGCGTGGAGATGGGCGGATTCGCCGGATCCGGCTTGGCGTCGGTCTTCAGACAGGGAATCAGGTCGGTGTAACCGCTCAGGACGAAAAGAAAGGCGATGACGGTCTGGTTTGATCCCGTGTCCGCGTTCAAACGGGCGAGGGCTTCGAGGAAGAGGTCGATCCCCTTGTTGTGGAATTCACCCCGTCCCGAGATGACCATGATCCGTGTATCGTCGGGCAGATCTCGATAGACCAGACGCCCGGCGGCGGCCAGGAGCTCGTTCCTGGATCGGAGGGCGAGATTACGATCCGCCGCGAGGTCGGGGATGTTTTCGATGTCCAGTCCGTTCGGGGTGATCAGGTCCGGCGTCCTGCCGAGGAAATTCTTCGCCTCGCGGGCGGTGATATCGCTGACCGTGGTGAAGCAATCCGCTTCGCGAGCCGACGCCGTTTCCATCGAGCATTTTGCCGTAATGTTGTGGGCGCTCGCTTCCCGCTGCGGCGAGATGTGGTCCATCGCCGTGTAGATGTCCATTCCGGAACCGGCGAGCGTTCTTCCGAGGATTGTGGCGTGGGTGGTGAACACGGTGCCGATCTCGGGGACCCGCTTTTTGAGCCCCAGGAGCCCCGCTCCGGTCATCCACTCATGGAATTGCGCGACGGCTTGCATCCCCCGCGGTTTCACATAGACGTTGTAGATCGTCTCGATGACCTCGCTTGCCGCATAGCTGAACATCACCGGTTCGACGTAATCCCACTCCCCGGCGATCGAATCGACCCCGAAATCTTCCCAGATCCGAAAGAGGAGCTGGTCCTGGTTGTATTTCTTGCCGTGGCTGACGAGAATCGCCTTGGGCTCGCCGGGGACCTTCCAGCGTCCGAAACGGCAGGGGATCTCCTTGATGGCCACGCCTTCGCGAATGCGATTCCAGCCCTCCTCGTCGGTCTCCTCGAAATCGGGGTTGGTCTTGAGGTCCGGTCCCAGGAGGATGTAATTTCCCCCGTAGCTTTTCGTTGCTTCGGGGATTTTACTTGTGATGACCGTGTAGATTCCCCCGACTTTGTTGCAGACCTCCCAGCTTACCTCGAAGAGGCAGAGATGGCGTGCTTGGGTCATGGCGATTCTCCTTTTGTTCCTTTGATGGATTGCGACAGATCGTCGATAACGTTCATGTAATTGATATAGGCCTCGTAGGGCGATTCATAGGGGTTGAAATAACGGTGGACATCCCCGTCGGAAAACCATTTCGTGCACATGTAGTAAAAATGGTCTGATGTCTGGAGCATTCGCCATCGCTTGAGCAGATCTTCGTCCCCCCCTTTGCGAATCGCAGATTCCATTTTGTACAGCGTGTGGGCCGCATCCTGCTGCATGGCGTTTCCCAGCCAGGCCGTCGTGTCCCGTTGCTCGTCGGCCCAGGAGATGAATTCCGGGCAATCGATCTCGCCGGCCGGATGCCGGTCGGATGCGACCTCGGCGGGCGTCCGGAACTCGAATTCCGGATGGCGGAGGATCTCTCCGGGAAGGGCGGAAAGAAACGTGAAGATCCCCGTCTCCTCCCACTGGTGTTCGCCGAAAGTTTCATAATCCATGAACAGGCTCACGACCGACTCTTCGCGCCTGATGCGGTGAAGCCAATGGGCGTATTTGGCCGCCGTAAGTGGATATTCGGCCCAGTTCCGGTCGGAGAAGCGGAAGGCCACATCATCCGAAAGACGGTAATTCCTCAGGAGCAACTTCAGCTTCCCGCACCCAGCTGGACGGTAGAGATGGTTCGGGCTTCGCTGGCCCAGAATTTTCTCCGTCCCTTCGGCGAGAATGACCGCATAGCCCAGCTTCTCGACCGCGCTCGCCAGCGCATTGCTGTAGATCAGCTCCGTATGGCGGAAGGTCCGACCGTCCCGACCAAAAAGGGCGCGGATCCTCGCCCTATGCATGAGGACCTGCGCCTTGAACTCCTTTGGTGAGAAGAGGAAGGCGAGCGAATGGCTGTCGGTCTCATTGAGAAATTCGACGCATCCCGTCGCGGCCAGCCGCTGAAAGCTCGCCAGGACATCCGGCCGGCTCCGCTCGATCTGGTCAAGGACCGTGCCGGAGAGCGAAAAGGCAATCCGAAATTTTCCCCCCTGTTCCTCGATCAGTTTGAGCAAAAGAGTATTGGTGGGAAGATAGCACTTCCGGGCGACCCGGTCAAGTATTCGGCGGTTTTCGGTCCCGTCCTCGTAGTCATGGGTGTGACCCACGTCAAAGAAGGAGTATCTTCGGAGACGGAGGGGTTGGTGGACCTGAAAATAGAGGCAGACGCTCGGCATACCTATTACTTTTCAAATCAGTAAGACATTTGACGGCCGTTGCCGCTTTGAACCGTTTCCCGGTAGAGCTCGGTGATCCGCTCGGCGGCGGTGTCCCAGCGGATCGTCAGGAGCTCCTCCTTCGCTTTCTCGACCATCACGCCCCTCAGGGCGGGGTGCTTCAGCACGGCGATGATCTTGGCGGACAACTCCCGGATGTCCCAGAAATCGACCTTCAGTGCGTGTTTGAGGATCTCCGCGACGCCTGATTGGCGGGAAAGGATCACCGGGACATCGTACAACATGGCTTCCAGCGGAGAAATGCCGAACGGTTCGGATACGCTCGGCATGACGTAAAGGTCGCTCAGCGAGAAGATCCGTTCGATCTCTTCGCCCTGGAGGAACCCCGTGAAATGAAAGCGGTCGCCGATCTTCAATTCGCCGACCCGCTCGATCATCTGCCGCATCATGTTGCCGGCGCCCGCCATGACGAAGGTCACGTCGGGAAGAACCTTAAGGACCCTGGCCGCCGCCTCGACGAAGTAGTCCGGTCCCTTCTGGAACGTGATCCGGCCGAGAAAAAGGACAAACCTGTTTTTCCCCGGTCGTTCGGTACGGTAGATTCGCTGCGCTTCATTTCGGGAGACGGCGTTGTAGACGACGGAGACCTTCTGGGGCGGTATTCCATAACGCTCCACGATCATTCGCTTTGTCCGATGGCTCACCGCGATGAGGCGATCGGCCTGCTCGAGCCCGGCCTGTTCTATCTTGAGAATCTCCCCGTCGGCGCTATCGCCGCTTCGATCGTATTCGAGGGAGTGGATGTGAAGGACGAGGGGTTTTCCGCTGATCCGTCGGGCGCAAAGGGCGGCGGGGACGGTCATCCAATCGTGGGCATGAATGATATCGAAGGAAGCGCGGCGCGCAATGGTGCAGGCGGCCTGTCCGTATCGGGTCACTTCGGCGATCAGATCGTGGCCGTAGACGACCGCGGATTCTCGAAATCCGCTTCTTCCGGAAAGCGCGAGCTCCCGGTAACGGTCCTTGCTGAGGTAGGGATTCAGCAGCGCGGGGATTGGGCGAACGGCAAGCCGGCGACGGGGTACCGGTTCCCCCTCTCCCAGATCAGCGGCGTCAACGGGCATCGCGTAGGCGGGGACCAGATTCAAAAAGGGGGGGGAGATCGCTTCGGCCTGGGGCAGGACGAAGGTGATCCGATGGCCGAGACCGGCCAACCCCTTGGTTATGCCGAAGCAGGCTGTGCCCAGGCCCCCGCTTATCCTTGGCGGGAACTCCCACCCGAACATGAGAATGTGCATGGCTTGCAACCCCCTTTTTCTTGAAGAGGCGATCCCCAAAGGATGAGAGATAACCGAGGCAAAGAAGGTTTACTGTTCGGTGCTTTCCCGCTGGCTGCGGCGGATTGATGTTTACACAGATAAGCTTAAAAAGTAAAGGAAAATTGGTGGCTGTTCCCATTTATCGGAGGAGCATGTAAAGACGGATCAGCTCCGCGACGCTCCATGCCTGCGCAATGCACCCCCCCGGTCGGTGGGGCGGATCGCCGTCGAAGACCTCGGAGACGCTGCCGATCCCTGCCTCGCGCAGATGGTTCTGCAGAAAGGAGCGGAGATGCCTCTTCAGACATTCCTTTTCTTTTTTCGGGTCTTCGGCGGTTCGGAGCGCCGCTTCGCCGAAAGGACCGAGCAGCCAGGGCCAGACGGCGCCCTGGTGGTAGGAGGAATCCCGCTCCTCGGCATTACCCCGGTAGCGACCCCGATATGCGGGATCGGCGGGTGAGAGGGTCCGGATACCGCAGGGGGTGAGAAGCTGCTCCCGAACGGTCCGGACGACGCCGGCCTGTTCGGCGGGGGCGAGTGGCGAGAAGGGAAGCGAGACGGCAAATATCTGATTCGGCCGGACGGCGTGGTCAAGAATGCCGCCGTTGAAGACATCGCCGAGGCAACGGTCCTTCGGGATCCAAAAGGTCTCCCGGAACGACCTGCGGAGCAATAAAACGAGGTCGTCGAATAGCCATCCCGGATCAGCAAAGACCATCGCCATCTGGCGGGTAAAGCACAAGGCATTGTACCACAGGGCATTGATCTCGACGGCATAACCGCGGCGGGGGGTGACGGGGACGCCCCTCACGGTCGCGTCCATCCATGTAAGGGCGGTGCCTTCCTCGCCGGCACGGAGGAGCCCCCGGTCGTCCATGCCGATGCCGAACCGCGTTCCGGCGGTGAAACGGGTGATGATCCGCTTCAGGACGGGCCAGAAACGGTCGCGGACAATGTCGGTATTGCCAGTGATCCGAAGCAGCTCCTGAACCGCCCGAAAGTACAGCAGCGAGCTGTCGACGCTGTTGTACGCCTCGGGCGTCCCATCGGCGGAGAAAAAATTGGGGAGAAGCCCCTCGCGTTCGTGGCTGCCTATCTCGGTCAGGATTGCGATCCCCTCGTCGATGCGGCCGCTGCAGAAGGTCAGGCCGGGGAGGGCGATGAGGGTGTCTCGTCCCCAACTCCCGAACCAGTGGTAGCCGGCGATGAGGGACGGCCTTCCCGAAGGGGTGGCGATGAGGAACTGTCTTCCCGCCCTGAGCAGGGATAGAAACGCTTCGCGGTCTTCATCGCCGAAACCCGCCGCGATCGCTTCGTCTTCCCATGTTGCATGCCGCCGCCGCGCGACCTCGGCATCCCAGAGTGCGAATGGAGTTTTCCGGATTGCTGGCTTGCCCGCGGCTTCCCCGCCGTCGATGGTCTGCCGCAGGCGCACCGAGGCATCGGTTTCCTTAGGCATCGACGGCTCCCCGCCGGAACGGCCGACGGAAACCATTAAAATCAGCGGTCCCCCTGCCGTGATCTCGGTCTCCAGGATTCCGGGAAGAAAGAGATCCTCCTGCCAGTCGAAACCGCGCTCCCTCTCCTCGACATATTCAAAGCGATGATACCACAGCGGGGAAGGGATGAAACGCGAAGGTGTCGAGGTATAGACGAGAAATGGCGGCATCCCCGCGTACGGTTCGATCACGAAGCCGTTTTCGAATGTTTCCGTTCGGCCGCGAAGATAGGGGTTCTGATGGGAGATCGCGTGATAGTTCCGAAAGGCCAGGAGGGGCTTCAGGCGCAGGACACCCCGCGCCGGACCCTGTGTCAGGTCGTAACGGACAAGCAGGATGTCCGTGCCCTCGGGAAGCAGCACGGATTTCTGTATACCGATTTCCCCCGCCCGGTAGACGAAACGGGGGCAGATGTCGAGAAGAAACTCTTTCAGGATAGGGGGCGCCGGCGGAAAAAGAACACCGGGATACCGGTGGGAAGAGAGGAAATATTCATCGCCACCGACAAGCAAAGAGTCCTCCAGCTTGGATAGGAGGACGTACCGCCCTACGGGCGCCTGGAGATTGGCCACGATCAAGCCGTGGTAGCGCCGCGTATGGCAATTTTCAAGGGTGCTCGAAGCGTATCCTCCTTGACCGTCGGCCTCCAGCCATTCCCTCTCGATGTGCCGAGGATCCGATGCGTTGCAGTCGATCCGGATCATGGGGTGTCTCTTACTGCGGCATCTGTACGACCTCGACGCCTTCGGGGGTCTTGAATGTGAAAAACTTGTCGGGAATCCCGGTATTCAGACTGAATTCGCTAAAACGAAGCCGGGTGGTATTTCCAAAGGAGTCGTTGAATCGGCATTGGAGGATCTGAAAGATCTTCCCGTCGACGGTGATATGGAGGCGATCGACGCCGCTCCCCGGTTCTTTCGCCGTCAGTACGAGGTGGTAATTCCCCTCGCCGTCGAAGGGGGTGTCTTTGGAAAAACGGATCTGGAAGTCCTCAGAGAGCCTGCCGATACCGGAGAGGAATTTGACGGCCATTCGCGATCGGTAGACATCTTCGGCGTTCTGGACATAGACCATGCGGTCTTCGGGGACATAGAGCCACGCCTTCTGGGCGTTGATGACCAGTTTCTTGGACTTCGGTTTGGTATAGTCCCACAGCATCATCTTCGGGTTCTTGAAGTAGACCGCACCCTCTTCCCGTTCGGTCTTCTTCATGGATTTGATGGTCACTTCCTGAACAAAGATGGCCTTCAGATCCGCGGTCTTCTCGTACATTTCCTGGGTTTTCGCGGTCAACTGTTCCAGCGAGAGGGGTTGGGCACGGACTAGGGGAGCGGGCAGCAAAAGGAATACAAACGAGAGGATGGCCGTCCCCGTTTGGCAAAGGACGGGAATCCCCTTCCGTCCGACGAAAAATCCGCATTTCGGTAAGCGCGAAAACAGCACGCTCCCCCCGCGGGGGTTATGATTCCGCAAAGAAGTCCCGTAAGTGGCCGAGATAGCGTTGTTCGATGCTAAGTATCTGTTATTACGAAACATATTCGTCGCCCAAACCTTATGCAAACCGGTAGAAAATCGTGACATACGAAGAGTTACGTGAGTTATCAACAGGCTTATCCACAACCTTCTCCACACACCTGTGGATTCCCTTTCCAAGTTCCCGGATCAATGGAAATATCCGATGGACGTCCCGATCAAGCGGTGATTTTGATCCGCCAGCCGAAGGGATCGTCCTTCTGGCCGTACTGAATCTGCAAGATCTCATTATACAATCTTTCCGTAAGGTTGCCTGTTTTTCCCCCGCTGATCGGATATTCCTTGCCCCGGTAGCAGAGCTGACCGACCGGCGAAACAATCGCGGCGGTTCCCGAGGCGAAGGCCTCCTTGAGGACCCCGCTTGCGATCGCATCCATGATTTCGTCCATGGAAAGACGTCTTTCCGAGACCTTGACCCCCCAGCTCTTGGCAAGTTGGAGCACAGAATCGCGTGTGACGCCGGGGAGGATTGTTCCCGCCAGGGGGGCGGTGACCAGTTCATCGCCGATAACAAAAAACATATTGCTCGTTCCAACCTCTTCGACGTATCTCCTCTCGATGGCGTCGAGCCACAGGACCTGGGTATAACCCCGCTGTTTGGCGATCTCACCGGCATATAGACTTGCCGCATAATTGCCCCCGGCTTTGCAATAGCCGGTTCCACCTGGGACCGCTCGGCAGTATTCCTCGGTGACGAAGATTTTGGTCGGGCCGAAACCCTCGGGATAATAGGCCCCCACCGGTCCTACGATGATGAAAAACAGGTATTCGTTTGCGGGGTGGACGCCAAGCGCCGGTTCGGATGCGATCATCGTCGGCCGGATATAAAGCGAGGTTCCGCTCCCCCGGGGGATCCACTCCCTGTCGATCAGGATCAGTTTTTTGAGCGCTTCCATAAAGAGTGCTTCATCGAGCTGCGGCATACAGAGACGGTCCGCCGAGACATTCATCCGACGGATATTTTCCAGCGGCCGGAAGAGGAAGATGTCGTCGCCTTTTCCCCGGTAGGCCTTCATCCCCTCGAAGATCTCTTGTGCATAGTGGAGGCACATCGCGGTGGGATCGAGTTGTAGCGGCCGGTAAGGTTCGATGAGGGGGTCGTGCCAGCCTCGCCCCGTGTGGTAAGGCATGGTGAAAAAATGGTCGCTGAAGATCCTTCCGAAGCCCAGCTTCGACTCATCGGTCGGTTTTGTTTTCCTCTTGTCGGGGGGGGCTTGAATCACTCTGATTTCCATTGTCGTCTCCTTGAACAACCACCCTCAGAAGGTGTGCGATATGTAAACCCTTATCATTAAATCAAGCGGCAATCAAGGCTTCTGTACTGGATTGCTTCCGCGACATGCGAGGGGCGGATCTCGGCATCGCCTTCGAGGTCGGCGATCGTCCGGGCGACCTTCAGTATCCGGGTATGGGCGCGGGCGGAGAGGCCCAGCCGGTCGACGGCCATCTCGATCAATTGCCGCGAATCTTCGTCGATGCCGCAAAACATCCGAATCTGGCGGTCGGAAAGACGGGCGTTAAAAAAGGTTTCATCGTCGACGAAACGCCTTTTCTGGGTCGTGCGGGCTTTCCCTATCCGGTCCTTGATCGTAGCGGTGGTCTCGCCTGTCTCCCGCGTCGTTAGATCGCGATAGCGGACGGAGGGGACCTCGATATGGATGTCGATCCGATCAAGAAGCGGCCCCGAGACCTTGCCCTGATATTGGCGAATCTGCTGGGGGGTGCATCGGCAGGGATGGTTTCTTTCCCCGAAATAGCCGCAGGGACAGGGGTTCATCGCCGCAATCAACATAAAGCGGGACGGATAGGTTGTCGTATATGAAGAACGGGTGATCGTTATTCGCCCGTCTTCCAGAGGCTGGCGCAGCGCCTCGAGGACGTTTTTTCTAAATTCCGGCAACTCGTCGAGAAAGAGAACCCCGTTGTGGGCGAGGCTGATCTCCCCCGGCCGCGGGTTATGCCCACCTCCAACCATCCCCGCGTCGGAGATCGTATGGTGCGGCGCCCGGAAGGGACGGGTCCCCTGGAGTCCTTCCTTTCGGTTCAGGAGGCCGGCGACGGAGTAGATCTTCGTCGTTTCGATTGCCTCCGGCAGGGAAAGGTCGGGGAGGATCGTCACAAGACGCTGGGCCAGCATTGTTTTTCCGGCCCCCGGGGGACCGATCATCAGGAGGTTGTGCCCGCCGGCGGCGGCGACCTCCAGCGCGCGCTTGGCCTGCTGCTGTCCGCGGATCTCGCCGAAATCGAAAGGGTAGTCGCGATTTTGCCGGAAGAGTTCATCGGCATCGATCCGGACCGGTGCGATCGCTTTACGGCCTCCGAGAAACTCCACGACGTCGGAGAGGTGATCCACCGCAATGACCTCGATCCCTGCGACCAGGGCTGCCTCGGCGGCGTTTTCCCTCGGAACTATCATCCCGCGGATCCCCATTGCCTTTGTCCGGAAGGCCGCGGAAAGGGCGCCGTGGATCCCCTTCACACCGCCGTCCAGGGAGAGTTCGCCGAGGAGGAGATAATCGGCGAGCGGCGCCGCGGGCATCAGTTCCTGGGCGGTCAGGATCGCCACGGCGATGGGAAGATCGAAGGCGGTTCCCTCTTTTTTCATGTCGGCGGGGGCGAGATTCACGGTGACATGATGGCCGGGGAAGGGATAGCCGGAATTTTTCACGGCGGCCTTGATCCTGTCCTTGCTCTCCCGGACGGCCACATCGGGAAGACCGACGGTCGAAAACAGCGGGAGACCCGCCGCGAGATCGACCTCGACCGTGACGGGGTGGGAATCGATGCCGATGACGGTGGAACTGATGGCTTTGACGATCAAAGGGAGCACCCCCTGACGGCTTCGCAAATGCGCCGGACGCTGTGTAGAAGCTTCCCGGATATATCCGATGCAATTCCGCCCGGCATACTAAACGAGAAGGATCATTTGCGCAAGCAGATTTATGGGCTTCGGCCCAATCCCCTTGACACGCTGTGGCCTTCTTCATATAGTGCTACCCTGAGGAGAGAGCGTGGGAAGGAGATGCGGCGCCGGCTCAAGGCAGGCAGTGACTCACCCTGGGGGGATATCAACAATGGAAGACGACCAAAACGTGGATGGTCTCACGCTGACGCCGGGCAATTTTTTCGACTTGAAGGATTTTACGCATCGAGGGATCTTCCTGGAAAACGAGGCGGTCTGGACGGCCCTCGATCGTCTGAAAGACTATCTGGCGGCCTTCTTCCGGGAACCGTGGCCGCTGTCCGACACAAGGGGCCTGATCGAAAAAGCCCTTGTGATTTATCATGGTGAAGTTCGAAATGATCTTGAGGTGAAAACCTCGGGTTCCGACGATGCGATACGGGTCTCCATGAAGGGGGAGATCGTGGAAGATGCGGCTGTGATTTTGCCCGGAGCATTCCTTTTCAATGAAAAAATCATCATCGGACCGGGGACCATCGTTGAACCGGGTGCGTTTATCAAGGGGCCGGCGGTTATCGGAGCTCACTCCGAAATCCGTCAGGGCGCCTATATCCGCGGGGATTGCCTCGTGGGTAACCGCTGTGTTATCGGACACACGACGGAAATGAAGGGTTCCATCCTGCTCGATGGCGCGAAGGCGGCCCACTTTGCATATGTCGGTGACAGCATTTTAGGCAGGGATGTGAACCTTGGCGCCGGAACAAAGCTTGCCAATCTGAAGATGATCCCCGGGTCGATCGCGGTGACCGTGGACACAAAACGATATGATACCGGCCGTCGCAAGCTGGGGGCAATTTTGGGCGACCATACGGAAACCGGATGCAACTCGGTGACCTCGCCCGGCACCTTGATAGGCCCATCCTCCATAGTCTATGCGGGGATTTCTGTGCCGAGCGGATATTATCCGGGGAGGACCGTTATTGCGCCCTCACAGGGGTCTCTGAAAATTCGTCGTTTGAAGCGTTAAGCCCTTTGTCGGTTTGCTTCAACCTTCTTGACTGAGGGGAAGGGCTGTGTTAAGTCTCCTCCGAACGTTTGACGCTACTTCATCCCGATACGGCAGGATCATGAACCAACTATCCCATCTCGACGAGAAAGGCCGGGCGCGAATGGTCGATGTGACGGCCAAGACGCCGACGCTTCGTCAGGCGGTCGCCCGGGGGTGTGTCCGGATGCGTCCGGAAACGGTCGCCTTGATCGAGCAGGGCGGGATCCCCAAGGGAGATGTCTTTGCAACGGCCAGAATAGCGGCGATCATGGCGGCAAAGAAAACCGGGGAACTCATCCCCCTGTGTCATCCTCTCGAACTGACGGGTGTGGAAATCGGGTTCACCTGCGATGCGGCAGCGGGCGAGATCGCGATCGAATCACAGGTCCGAACCGTGGGAAGGACGGGGGTCGAGATGGAGGCCATGACGGCCGTTGGTATGGCGGCGCTGACAATTTATGATATGTGCAAGGCGGTCGACCGGGAGATAGTCCTCACGGATATCCGGCTGATGAGCAAGCGGGGCGGCAAAAGCGGCGTCTTTATCAGACCGGGATCGACGGGTTGAAAGCGGTACCGTTACCGGTGGGAGCAGGAATGGCGCAGCGTCACTATGGGATAAGAAGGGCGTTTCTGATTGTGCTCGGCCTGGATGCCTTTCTCCTTTTCTTTCTCCTCATGGCCTCCCTGGTCATGAAGGAGAATACGATGGAAAAGATAGTCCTTATGCTGTTTTTTCTGCTCACCCTCGTCCTCTTTCTCGAATGTCTGCTCCGACGGGTCACCGTAATGGATGAGGGTCTCGTGATCAGAAAGTTAGGGCGCAGAAAGGCACTCCTGTGGGATGAATTCACCAGAGTCGGCTACCTTGTCCTTCACAGGAAAGTCTATCTCCTGCTCACGACGGTCAAAGGGTTTTTCGTCATTTCCAACGCCTTTGAAGGATTTCCCAGACTTGTAGAGGATATCGCAGCTCGTGTCGAATCGGACAGGGTCGAGCAGGATGTCCGCTTGCAGGCGGGGCGCTGCCTGACGGGGATCGCCAATATCGTCGCAGCGTGGGTTGCTGCCCTATTGATGACGGTGATGATCCTTATGAAGCTGCTCCCCTTTATTGTGTCATCGTCGTAAGAGAAAGGAAGCTGTCGATTCATGAAGCGCAAGCATGCAGGTGTGACCAACGTGGTGAAGGAGGCGCGGACGTCGCCGGCTGCCGTGGCCGAAGAGGTCCTCGAAAAGAAGTTCGAAGATATCGCGACCATCCTATCGACGACCGAAACGGGAAAGAGCCGGCTCTATGACGAGGTTGTGGTCATGGTGGATCGAATCCTCTTTCGCCTCGCCCTCCGGAGGTCGAATCACGTTAAAAGAGCCGCAGCCGCCTATTTAGGGATCAATCGGAACACCTTCAACAACAAGATGGTCAAGCTCGGCATCGATAACCATGAGGAATGACGGAAGAGTGCCGGAAATACGCATCATGCTGATCGGGTTCTGCCGGAGGACCGTCTTTCTTTTGCAAAACTTGAAAATCTATGTGGGGCGCGATCCGCTGCGTGTGACGGGTCCGGCGCTGATCCTATTTCCCCTTGTTCCCGCGACCCTTTGCTGCGGACTGGCGGGTATCCTGGCCATCCGTGGGAAGGCGGATCCGGGTGAGGCGAGCGGAGATTTAGACCTATCGTTCGGGAAGGCGAGCGGGAAGGATCTTGCTTCGCTGCTGAAAGGTAAAATTGCCGCCGCGGATTATCTGGGCGGGGAATCGTCTCTGGAAGCGATGGAGAAGGAGCTCCTTGGTCTGAAAGGGGAGGAAGCCTTCCGGAAGATTTTTTTCATAGAGGAAGAGGCGCAGCGCCTGAAGGATCTTTCTGTCCGGATGAGCGCTTTTCTTGCGGCTGAAGAAGCGCTTTTGGACCAGAAGGCCGGCTGCTTTTCCACAGCGGACCTCGAAACGGTGAACCGAGGTCTGGTCATGATCCGGGATCTTCTCTGGGGGCTGGACCATGACATCCTGGACAATGTGCGGAGGATCGTTGCTCTGGCCGGGGCAGACGGTGTCGCCGATGTGGATTCGGAAGCCCTCCCGAAATACCGGAAACTCAACACCCTGCTGAACTGCTTGGATAGACTGGAGGTCCGGGGGAGGGATTCCGCGGGAATACAGATTTCCTTTGTGCCCGGGGACGCAGTGGCCGCCAAGGAGATCCTTGCCTGTCTTCGGGCGGAAGGATTTGAAGCCGAGCTTCACCGGCGAACAAGAGCGGGCGACCTTGTCAACGGTTCGCTCACCTGCTCGCCGGGATTCGGCCTTGGGGGCAACGGGGCCGGCGGAGAGTACATCACCTTTACCTATAAGACCGCCTCCATCATCGGTGAACTGGGGCGAAATGTCCGGGAATTGAGAAGCAGGATCGCGCAGGATAGCCTGCTGAAGGCCTTCGCCCGGCTGCCGGTTGCCTTCGAGACCGTTTTTGCCCACACCCGCTGGGCCTCGGTGGGATCGATCACCGAAGAGAACTGCCATCCGCTCAGCAACTTCACCCTCCCAATCGCTGCGCCCCCAGACATCCTTCGGGGTAAACACTACCCCGTTTACGGGACGAGCCCTTGGACCATCCATGTCGCGCTCAACGGGGATATCGACAATTATCAGATTCTCAGGGAGGCGATCGAGGGCGACGGGGAGCTGGTCGCCCCGGAGGTGACGACGGATACGAAGATCATCCCCCTCCAGATCGAGAAATATCTCCTTCTCGGGGAGGACCTCACCGAAGCGTTCCGGCGAGCCGTCGGTGATTTCGAAGGGTCGCACGCCATCGCGATGGCGTGCAGCGCCGAACCGGGAAAGATGTTCCTGGCCTTGAGGGGGAGCGGCCAGGCGCTTTATGTGGGGATCACACCCGACCGATACCTTTTTTCTTCGGAGCTTTACGGCCTGGTCGAAGAAACCCCTTCTTTTGTGAAGATGGACGGTGAAAAAGCCGCCCATCCCGACCGGCCGGAAACGACCGGCCAGATCTTCATCCTCGATCAGGCTGCTCCCGGTGGAGTCTCGGGTATCAAGGCGCTCTTCTATGACGGGACCCCGCTTCCGCTCGGCGAGGAAGATGTCCGGAAGGCGGAGATCACGACGCGCGACATCGACCGGGGCGACTATCCGCACTTCTTCCTCAAGGAGATCAGCGAAGCGGTCCACTCCGTCCGGAAGACGCTGCGCGGCAAATACCGCATCGAGCGGGATCGGGTGGGGGAAAATGTCGTCTTCAACCTCGGCGAGGACATTGTTCCCGAAAGGATCAGGAATGGGCTGACCGGCGGGGCGATCAAACGGATCATGGTTATCGGGCACGGAACCGCCGCCGTCGCCGGAAGCGCCGTGGCCGATACCATAGAAAGCCGCCTCAGGGGAAGCGGGATCCGCGTGGAGGCCAAGGTCGCGTCCGAGCTGAGCGGTTTCGCTCTGGAGAAGGACCTGCGCGACACCCTGGTTATTCCGATTACCCAATCGGGGACGACCACCGACACAAACCGCGCCGTCGCGATGGCGGCGGAGCGGGGCGCGGTTGTGATCGCCATCGTGAACCGGCGCCAGTCGGACATCACCGCCAGGGCCGACGGCGTCTTTTACACCTCCGACGGCCGTGATATTGAAATGGCCGTCGCGTCGACCAAGGCCTTTTACTCCCAGATCGTGGCCGGCCGGATCCTCGCCCTCTATTTTGCCCTTATCTTAAAGACCCTATCGGGTGAGCGGATCGCCATGGAACTCCGCCGGCTTGAAGCGACGCCGGCGTTGATGCAGCGGGTCCTCGGCAGGAAAGAGGAGATCCGCGTTGCCGTCGAACGGACCATAAAGTACAAACGATACTGGGCGGTCGTTGGGAGCGGGCCGAACAAGGTGGCGGCGGACGAGATCCGGATCAAGCTGAGCGAATTGTGCTACAAGACGATTTCTTCGGACCTGATCGAAAACAAAAAACACATCGATCTGTCCGCCGAACCTCTTATCATTGTGTGTGCTTCGGGAAATCCCGAGGTGGTGACCGGGGATGTCGTCAAGGATGCGGCGATCTTCAAGGCGCATAAGTCCGCTGTCGTGGTCTTTGCCGATGAAGGCGAGCGGCGCTTCGATACGATCGCCGATGCGGTGATCCCGATTCCAAAGGCGCCGCTGCCGCTTCCCGTGATCCTCAATACCGTGGCCGGCCATCTCTTCGGATATTACGCCGCCTGCAGTATCGACGAGGAAGCGCTGTTCCTGCGGGAGTTCAAGGGGCGCCTCAACCTGGTCATGGTGGAGCATGCCCGAATGGGGATGAATCTTTATGAAAGCATCGCCGACAGTCGACTCCGCCGGTTGGTGGGTGATTTCTCGGACCGCTTCCACCACCGGAAAAATCAAGGTGCCTTTACCTTGACGGGTACCCGTACGATTGCTGATTTGACCCTGCTGCTGAAATACGCTGCCGGAAAACTCCCGCTGGACGATTTCCGGCACGACTTCCCCGCGGCGGAAGGGGCGGGCTCGCCTGTCGATCTTCTCGATGCAACGCTCGGCCATGCCGTGGACGAGCTCTCCCGCCCGATCGACGCGATCCGTCATCAGGCCAAGACGGTCACGGTGGGGACCAGTCGGAAGGAGACGCCGCTCCGAGGGATGGTCTTCGATCTGCTTGCCCTGCTTGATTTTTCCACCGAGGCGCTTTTGAGCACGAACATCCTGGACATCAGCCGGATCCAGCGAGCGGTGGCCGACATAAGAGGCTATACCCTCTATGCGATCAACCATCTGGATACCGAGGGAAAGCCGGGGGAAGACGCCACGATTGTTATCGTGAGCCGGGGAGGCGTTTCCGCCGGGATGCGCTCGCGCGCCGAGACGTCGGGGCGGTTGATGGGGACTAAAAAGGGGATCGTCGCCTCCGGGCATATCTATGTGGGTCTGGGAAAATCGGACAGCGCCCCGCTGATGATTATCCCGCTTTTGGGCGGTGAGGATCTTGTCCGGCATCTCCTGCTGATCCACGTGAGCTTCAACGAGGCGCTTTCGGTCGGCGAGCGGAAGGAGGTCATGGGCGAGCGGGTGAACGATATCCGCAACCTGATCCAGGAATACAACCTGTCCTGGGACGACCGTGAACTCGAGAAGATTGCCGTCGCAACCCTCCTCGGCGAACCGGCGGAGGTGGTTGCCGGAGCGATCAAGGCGAATCTCGTCGGTTAAAAACATTGAGAGAGTGATCATGCGGACAAAATTCATATTCATCACCGGGGGCGTTCTCTCTTCCCTCGGCAAGGGGCTGGCGGCCGCCTCCATAGCGGCGATCCTCGAATGCCGGGGGCTACGGGTGACCAATCAGAAACTCGATCCCTACATCAACGTGGATCCGGGGACAATGAGTCCCTTTCAGCACGGCGAGGTGTTCGTGACCGATGACGGCGCGGAGACCGATCTCGATCTCGGCCATTACGAGCGGTTCACCGGCACGAGGATGGGGAAAGGGAACAACCTGACGACCGGTCAGGTCTATTTCTCGGTGATCTCGAAGGAGCGGCGGGGCGACTACCTGGGAAAGACGGTACAGGTCATTCCCCATATCACCAACGAGATCAAGGAATATATCAAAAAAACCGCCGACGGCTTCGATGTGGCGATTGTGGAGATCGGCGGTACCGTGGGCGACATCGAAAGCCTCCCGTTTCTCGAGGCGATCCGTCAGTTCCGGAACGAAGTGGGGCGGGAGAATGCGATCTTCATCCACCTGACCTGGGTCCCTTTTATCAGGACCGCAGGGGAGGTGAAGACCAAACCCACGCAACACAGCGTCAAGGCCCTCCGGGAGATCGGCATCCAGCCCGACATTCTGCTGTGCCGAACGGAGAACTTTCTCTCCGACGAGATCAAAGCCAAGATCTCCCTCTTCTGCAACGTGGAGGTGAAGGCGGTCTTCGCCGCCAAGGATGTGGCGTGCATCTACGAGGTGCCGCTTCTTTATCACAAGGAGGGGGTGGATCAGCGGATCGTCGAACTCCTTAATATCTGGACCGGGAAGCCCCATCTCGATAAATGGGAGGATGTCGTCAACAGGTCCGTTTGTCCCGTGCACGAAGTCACCATCGCCATCGTCGGGAAGTACGTCAATCTGACCGACTCATACAAGAGTCTCAACGAGGCGCTCCATCACGGCGGAATCGCCAATAACTGTCGGGTTCATCTTTGTTTTATCGATTCGGAGAAGATCGAAAAAGAAGGCTTGGAGGGAAAACTGGACGACGTCGATGGGGTGCTTGTCCCGGGGGGATTCGGGAACAGGGGGGTCGAAGGGATGATCACCGCCATCGGACATGCTCGGGAAAAAAAGATTCCTTATTTCGGGATCTGCCTTGGGATGCAAATGGCCGTCGTGGAGTTTGCCCGTCATGTCTGCGGACTTGACCGGGCGAACAGCTCCGAGTTTGACGATTCAGGGCCCTACCCGGTGATCGACCTCCTTCCCGAACAGAAGGGCATCACCGAAAAGGGGGCGTCGATGCGGCTCGGGGCCTATCCCTGTATCGTTGCGGAGGACTCCTTTGCCAGCGCGGCTTACGGCGAAAAGGAGATCAGTGAAAGGCACCGGCACCGTTATGAATTCAACAACGAGTTCAAGGACAAGCTCGTGGGAAAAGGGCTCCGGATCACCGGGACCTCACCCGACGGTCGTCTTGCCGAGATCGTAGAGATCGGGGGGCATCCCTGGTTTTTGGGCTGCCAGTTTCACCCGGAGTTCAAGTCCCGGCCCACGGCCCCCCATCCGCTCTTCAACCACTTCATCCGCGCCGCGCTTCGGGGGAAGATGAAGTGATGGAAGGATGCTGTCTTGTCATCTAAAATGGGTTTATCGTTTCCCGCGTGGACACTCTTGTGTAATTCAGAGAGCGGAGCTGTCTAAACGCCGAGGTTCATTTCAGAGCATTCAGGGTCGCCCTGGCTTCATCGGCCCCCTGAAATTTGGGGTCGATCTTCAGCGCCCTGTCCAACTCCTTTTTTGCCAGGTCCCGATTCCCATTTTTGTAATAGGCCATGCCCAGATGATAGAGGATCAGCGGCTGTTCGGGAAGCTTTTCCGCCGCTTCTTTCAGGTACACAATAGCCCGACTCGGGATGTTTTTCTTGTAATAGATCCAACCGAGCGTATCGGAGATATGGGGATCATCCTGAACCTGTTCCTTTGCCTTCTGAGCCAGGTTCAAGGCCACATCGATGTTCCCTCCCCGCTCGACATACAGGTAGGCAAGGTTATTGGCCGCCGGAGGGAAATTGGGGTTGATCTGCAGGGCCTTTTCGTATGACGCCTGGGCTTTTACGAAATCCTTTTCGTTTTCATAAATCATACCGAGAGCCATATGGACGGAGGGATCGTTCGGCGTCTTTTCCAGGATTGCGGCATATTGACCCTTTGCCGTGTTCATCATCTTCTGCCGCATATAGAAGTTGGCGAGCGAGATCCGCAATGACGGCAGGTTGGGGGCCAGTTCAATCGCCTTCTTCAGGGTAGCTTCGGCGTTCGCGAGATCCTTGTTGACCTCGAGGATGCTTCCCAGCATGCTGTAAAGGAGGGGGTTTTGCGGGGTGACCTTGACCTGCGCCTCAACTCTGTCCAGGGCCTTCTTCGGCTCCTTCCTGCTCATATGGAAAGCAACGATGAAACGAAGGGGAACGATATCGTCGGGCTGTAACGACAGGGCCTTTTCAAATCGTTCCAGCCCTTCTTTTTCCCTTTTCTGGACCATCATCACCCTGCCCATCTGGGTGTGGCCCACAGGATGATTTGGGGCGATCTTGATCAGGTTTTCGATGATTTTTGCCGCCTCGGGAATGTTGCGCTTCAGGAGATGGGCGTTGCCGAGGAGGATATGGGCTTGGATGCTCCGCGGGTTATCCTTCACCAGCGAACCGAGCGCATCGATAGTCTGGCCGGGGTTTCCTTCTCGAAGGCTGATTTCCGCCAAGAGAAGTCGCGGCTCTTCCCATCTGGGGTTCAGTTTTATCGACTCTGCCAGCGCGGCCTTCGCCTGCTGCATGTCGCGTTTCCCCGAATGGGCCAGCGACATGAGGTAGCGGACCGGTGCGTCATTGGGATTATCCTTTGCATAGGATTGAAGCAGGTTCAGCGCCGCGTCGAATTCGTTCCGGCTTAAGAAGACCCTTCCCTTCAGGAGCAGCCCTTCCTGGCTTTTCGGGTTGATCTTCAGTATGGTGTCCGTCTGTTTCAGCGCATCGTCATGGCGCTTTTCACTCAGATAGAAATCGGCCAGTCGCGCCAGTGTCTGGGTGTCCTTCGCATCGATCTCCACAGCCTCTTTGAATGAGGCTTCGGCTCTGTCTTTTTTCCCCCAGGCGAGGTAGAAATTTCCCAAATGAATCTTTAAAGAGGCGTTCTTCGGCGCAAGCTCAATCCCCTTGAAAAACTGTTTTTCCGCTTCTTGCATCTTGTTGACCGCGGCGTGGTAGTTTCCCAACGCCAAGAATGTGTTTGGATCCTTCGGCGCTATCCTGGTCGCCTCGATGTACTGCTCCTCCGCCAAATCCGGTTTGCCCGACCGCAGGTAGAATCCGGCCAGGGTGAACCGTGCTTTCAGCGATTTGTCATCGACCTTGACGGCTGCCTTCAACATCTCTTCCGCTTGGGATACATCCTTTTTCAGAAGATGGAGGTTGGCCAGATGAAGATAGGCCTCCAGTTTCATTTCTCCCGCGATGGCCTTTTTGGCATCCGCAATTGCCTGGTCGAGGTTATTCTCGGCAAGCGACACGTTGCTGATCAGCAGATAGGCGGCAGCGTTTCCGGCATCCCTTGCCAGTATGGTTTCTGCCTGCTCCCTGGCCTTTTTCTTATCCCCGGACAGGAGATATAATTGCCCCAAGTGGTTCCGGGCGTCTATCATTCCCGGATCGGTTTCGACGGTTTTGGAGATTTCCGCGTAGGCATCCCTGATCATTCCCATCCGCAGGTAGGCCAGGCCCAGTTTATAACGGGCCTTGGTATGATTCGGTTCCAACTGAAGGACATTTCTGTATTCTAATGCGGCCTCCCTGGGCTTGTTTTCGGAGAGGTACTCTTCCCCCTTCTTCCAGTGCCTCTCCAGCTTCGCTTCCTTGGAACACCCGGATGTCAAAGACAACAGGACAAAGAGGATCGCCGAGAAGTACAGGGGGAAAAGCAGTCCCAGTCGCTTTCTTTCATAAGTCATCGGGTGATCTCCTTTTCTGGGAGGCAATCTGTAAAAAAAAGATGAGCGGAAAACGATCGCTGTATCGAATTGTTCTTGATAATATACCAGAATCAATGTAAATTCCACATACAATTGTCATCCCGCCAGTTTAGGAGCACGGATTTATGAAAAAAGCGTCGACGGCTGTTTTTCCGCTGACACTGGCCCTTTTCATCGCGGCATGTTCCACAGTTCCTGCCCAGCAGCGCAAGGCTGTTGATCCTGCCGGAACGATGCAAGGCGCGGTGGCCGCCGACAGTCATCAGTATATCATCGGGCCCGAAGATGTTCTTTTGATCCATGTATGGCGGGAGGAGGCCTTTACCCGGACCCTGCCGGTGCGGATCGACGGAAAGATCTCGCTCCCCCTTCTCGACGATATCCAGGCCGCGGGACTCACACCTCTTCAACTCAAAGAGGCTTTGGTGAATAAACTGAAGGGTTTTGTTGAAAATCCGAACGTGACGGTGACCGTCATGGAGGCAAACAGCTTCAAGGTGTATGTCTCCGGCGAGGTGAAACAGCCGGGGGTTCAGCGTATCCGCAGCGAAATGACGCTGGTCAATCTGATTATCCTGGCGGGCGGCTTCACGGAATGGGCCAACCAGAAGAAGATCCTGATCATCACGCGGGAAAAGGGTGTGGAAAAGCGGCTGACCGTCAACTACCACAAAATTCTCGATGGGGATGAGCCCGACGTTCTGATCAAACGGGGGGACACCGTCATTGTCCGGTGAAAAAAGGTCGGTTATGATACTGCAACGGATTGTCTTAACCCTTCTCTTGCTCCTGTTCGTCCATGCAGACCCGGACGCCCACGGGGCAGGGCTGATTTCCCGATTCCATCCCATTGTCAGCGTCAAAGGGGAGTACAGCGACAACCTGAACCTCACAAAAACAAACAAAAATGAAGATTACATCACCACCGTCATGCCCGGTATCCGGTTTTCAAATATGGGCGAAAGGGCGGGGGTGGATCTGGAGTATACCCTCGGTGCGGTTTTCTACGGGAAAAAGACCAATCTGAATTATATCAGCCACAACGCCTCTCTGGACGTGAAAGTCATGACCGCCTCGCACGTCAACTTTTACCTTAAGGAATCGTTCGTCCGGTCCGACGAACCCAGGGAACAGGAGTATTTTACCGAACCGGCGGCCAATCGCTATGTCCTGGCGACAACCACAGAGCGGGCGGTTTACTGGCGCAATGTCGTGGCGCCGACGATCGAATATCAATTCGGGCCGGAAAGCCGCCTGGGGGTCACCTACCGGAATAACATGTATCGAACGGACAGCCCGAGCGGCCAGAACAGCCAGGAGCACTACATCAACCCCTTCTTTTCATACTGGTTTAACAAAAGAAATGGAATCGGCCTCGAGTACGGCCTCACCTACGGGGAGTTCGACAAGAACCCGGATCTGACCGGCCACCGGGCAAACGCCCGTTACACGCACCGGTTTACCCCTCGATACTCCCTCTTTACGGAATACACCTATTTAAAGCGGAGCTTTGACTCCGCCGGATCTTCCGCATCCTCGTCCAGCCCCGACTACGAAACCCATGAACCGAGCATCGGCATGAAGTTTTTGCTAAGCGCCGCTTTGACGGCATCCATCCAGGCGGGTTATTTCTGGACAAGACTCAAGACCGGGACGGGGAAAGAGGGTGTTTCCTACAAAGGCGATCTGGCGAATACCGATCCGCGCACTACGTACGGATTGAGCCTCCAGGGCGGCTACACCGAAGATTTTTTTACCGCGCAAAACCTTGGCTTCATCCGGTATCACCGCCTGACGGGGTTCTTCAATCACATGCTGGGCAGGCAAATATCCCTCGGCTGCTCCGGGAATGTGGAGTACGCAGAATTCGAGACATCGGACCGACGCGACACGATCTGGGGGATCAGCGTCAGGGGTGCATACTCGCCTCTGAAGTGGCTGACGTTTGCCCTGGAGGCTACGCATAGGGAAAACCAGTCGAACGTCGACGCCTTCGTCTATATAGAAAACAGAGGCATGCTCAGGATCATCGTCATGTATTAGCGATACCCATCGCCACCGGTATGTTTCTCCCTTCCTTTGGGAGGGCGGGGAGCCAAACCGGGGAAGAGACACAGACATTTATGATCAACCCGGCAAAAACATATACGATAGATGAGTATATCGAAATCCTGTACCGCAGGATCTGGTACATCGTCATCCCGTTCGTCTTGATCGTTACGGGGGCCTGCGCGTATGCGTTTTTTGCCCCGCGACAATACAAGGCAACCACACTGATCCTTGTGAGCCCGCAGAGGATTCCCGAGGCGTTTGTACCGGCCACCGTTACTTCCAAGGTCGAAGAGCGTCTGCAATCGATCGCCCAGGAGGTGTTGAGCCGAACCCGCCTCGAGCAGATCATCGGCGAGTTCAAGCTCTATCAAAAGGAACAGAAGAGACTCTCCCGCGAAGAGACCGTCGAGCTCATGCAAAAGGATATCAAAATTGAACTCCCTACAAAGAGGGATGAAAAGGGATACTTCACGATCAGTTACATCGGCAACGATCCGCATGTCGTGACCACGGTGGCCAACCGACTGGCCTCACAATTCATCGAAGAGAATCTGAAGATCCGAGAACTTCAGGCTGTTGGAACCACGGAGTTTTTGGGGGCGGAGCTGGCTGCGTCAAAGGCAAAACTGGATGAATTAGAAACGGCGGTCACACAGTACAAACGACGTTTCATGGGTGAGCTTCCCGAGCAGAGGGAATCAAACATAAAGATCCTGGAACAGATTCAAAACCAGTATCAGCGGGTCGGGGAGAGCCTGAGGGCCGCGCAGGACCGAAAGCTTTTTCTTCAAAAACAGATGACCGATATGGAGTTGCCGATCGGTTCGCAGCCTCCATCCCCGGGGAAATCGTCTTACCTGCAAAAAGAGATGCCGCCTTTATTGCCATCCGCTGAAAGTGCATCGGACCCTATCGGAAACAAGAAGGGGTCCTATGAATCACAGCGAGAGTCTTTGACCCGAACCCTCGACGGACTTCAGGCAAGATATACGGCCAACCACCCCGATGTCATTGCCGTGAAAAAGAGCCTGGCCGATCTCGAAGCGAAAAAAGAGGAAAACCTGACCAAAGACAAAAAAGGGGAAAGCGATGTGAAAAGGGATCCCCGATACAGGGAATTGAAAAATCAACTGGACATTACCGATCAGGAGATCGCGAGACTCAGGGAGAGCGAACGCGATGCGGTCCGCCAGATCGACAAGTACCGGACAAGGATCGAGCAGACGCCGGCCCGGGAACAGGATATGGCGTCGCTGATGCGCGAGCATCAGAGCACGAAAGAAAACTACGAAAGGCTTTTGCAGAAGAGCCAAAGCGCCCAGCAGGCGGAAAATCTGGAGAAGCGTCAGAAGGGGGAGCAGTTTCGGATTATCGATCCGGCCCGCGTCCCCGAGAAGCCCTTTTCACCGGACATTCCCAAAATCCTTTTGATCGGCCTGTTTGCCGGTGTAGGCGGCGGTTTCGGGTTGGCATTTTTACGGGAACAGATGGACCGGTCTTTCCGCGAATCCGGAGATGTGGAAATTGCCCTGGGGCTCAAGGTTCTGGCGGCGATTCCCAGGATTGAGGAAAAGAAATAACGATGTACACGAGCTTCTATGGTTTGCGAGAGAGGCCTTTTGAAATCACGCCGGATCCGAGGTTCGTGTATCTCAGCGAGAATCATAAGGAGGCGCTGGCGCATCTGAGGTACGCGGTACGCGAGGGGAAAGGCTTCACCGTCATTACCGGGGAAGCCGGTACGGGAAAGACCACCCTCGTCCACATGCTACTGAGAAAACTCGAGGGCAACATCCGGACGTCTTATATTTTCAACCCTGTCCTGGAGCAGGCAGACTTTCTTAATTATATCTGCGACGATCTGGGAATCGAAACGAGGGGGATGAGGTCGCGGGGGCAGTACCTTACGGCCCTGCACAACTTCCTCCTTAACTGTTACACCAGGAAGGAAAAGGTCTTTCTCATTATCGACGAAGCCCAGAGCCTGGCGTCCGCGCTTCTCCAGGAGGTGCGGCTGCTGACCAATCTTGAGACGGCAAGACACAAACTTCTGCACGTCATTCTATTAGGACAGCTTGAGTTGGACGAGATCCTCAACCAGCCCCGCTTTCGGCCTTTGAAGCAGAGGATAAACGTCCGCTATCGGATGCAGCCGCTTAAACTGAAAGAGACCAAAGAATATGTTCTCTACCGGCTGAAGCGCGCGGGGGCGAGAAACCTATCCATATTCGACAGTGGCGCCATCAAGGAAATATACCGCTATTCATCGGGCATCCCGCGCCTTATCAACATCGTTTGCGACAATGCCCTACTCGCGGGATATTCGTCGGAGGAGAAGCGGATCACCAAATCCATTGTTCGGGATGTCATCGGGGAGCTGGAGGGTTCGGGAAAAAGAAAAGGCGCCTGGAAGGGTTTGAAGTTGATCCTGCTTCTCATTCTCCTTGGCCTCATTACCCATCTCGTACTTGCGGTCCTTTTTGACGAACCGATATTCAACCTTTGGAGATGAGCTGCCATGGGCAAGATGTACGATGCAATGCAGAAGGCGGAGAGGGAACGATATCGGGAAACGAACAGGACTCCCACCCAAGATGCCCCCGCGGATAATGTTCTTGGCAGGTCGAAGGTGCAACTGGAACAATACCGGGAATCGGAAAGAGAGGTCTACAAAGATGCCCTGAAGGAGAGAAGTTTCGATAATCAAAAAGCGCAGCCCTCGAAACCCGCTCCTAAAGGCGTTGCCCTTGACGATCGATTGGTTTCTTACTTCGATCCGTCCTCCATGGTGGCGGAGCAGTTCAAAAGGCTCAGGACCTATGTCATCAAACCCGGGATGGAGAATTCACCCAGAACGATCCTTGTCACGAGCGCTATGGCAGGCGAGGGCAAGAGCATGATCGCCATCAATCTGGCGATCACTATTGCCGTCGATCTCAACAGCAATGCCCTGATTGTCGACTGCGACCTTCGCAATCCCTCCCTCTCCCGCTGGTTCGGGTTCCGGGAGCAAAGAGGGTTGTCCAATTACCTTCTCGGGGAAGCGCAACTGCCAGAACTCCTGGTCAAGACCTCGGTGGATAAGCTGACTATCCTGCCGGGCGGCACCGTTCGGGACAACCCGGTAGAACTGATCGGGTCGAAGAAGATGAAGTCCCTCGTTGCGGATCTGAAGGCGCGGTACGATGACCGGTATATCATCTTTGATTCTTCCCCGCTCCTGGCGACGACGGAGCCGCGGGTTCTCAGCGACATGGCCGACGGAGTGATCTTTGTCGTCAAGGCGGCCGATACGCCGCGAGAATCGATCCAGCAGGCCCTAAAATTGATCGACAAGAAAAGGATCATCGGGGTGGTGCTCAATCAGGTGGAATTCAAGACAGAGGCCCTCATCCGAAGATACTTCGGTACCGATCGATACAGCGATTACCGTTACAGAGGAAAGCTGTCGGAGCCGGACGGCGGTCGTCGCTCAGCATCTCGGACCGGGGATAAAAAAAAGCGTTTGGCGGATGCGGGATAAAGGAATGAGGTTTCGGGAGACATTATGCTTCGCATCGGCGTGATCGGTTACGGCTATTGGGGTCCTAACATCGTCAGGAACTTCAATATAGCCAATGGATCGCAGGTCACCATGGTCTGCGATATGAACCAGCAGTCGCTTAAGAAGGTGAAGAAAGCATATCCCCAAGTCAGGGTCACGACGGACTGCGGCGAACTGATCAGGTATCCGAAGGTCGATGCCGTGGCCATCGCCACGCCGGTATTCACCCACTATGAATTCGCCAAAATGGCCCTGACGGAAGGGAAGAGCGTTTTTGTCGAGAAACCGTTCACCTACACGAACACCGAAGGCGAGGAACTCATAGGGCTGGCGGAGAAGAAGAAACTGAAGATCATGGTGGACCATACCTTCCTCTATACCGGGGCTGTGAGGAAGATCAAACAACTGGTGGAGGACAATGTCCTCGGCAATCTCTTTTACTTCGACTCCATGCGCGTCAATCTGGGGCTTTTTCAGCACGACGTGAACGTCGTCTGGGATCTTGCCCCCCACGATATCTCCATCATGGATTATCTGTTGGAAGAAAAACCGCTGGCGGTGGTTGCCACGGGGGCGGGGCATTTTGGACGGGGGCTGGAAGATATCGCTTACCTGACATTTTACTACCACCATAATATCATTGCCCACATCAACGTCAACTGGCTTTCCCCGGTGAAGGTGAGAACCACGCTCGTCGGAGGACAGAAGAAGATGTTGGTCTGGAATGATCTGGAACCGGATGAAAAACTGAAGATCTATGACAAAGGTGTCCAGGTCCGGACGAAAGAGGGGAAATACAACCTTCTTGTCGATTACCGTTCCGGGGACATGTGGGTGCCCAAGATCGAACAGACCGAGGCCCTTAAACTGATGGCGGAAAGTTTCGTTGATTATATTGAGAACGGCGTACCCGTCGTCAATGACGGCGTTGCCGGTTTAAAGATTGTCAAGATGCTCACGGCAGCCAATAAATCACTGAGCAACAATGGCAAAATGGTGTATCTGTGAAAGAAGGGGGAGAAATGCCCTTGCCCCCCAAATAAGGAAGGTCCATCCATGGATTATCGGTCAATAGCGGAAGACGTCAAGATAGGAAAAGGGGTGAAGCTCTCGAAGTTCATCAATCTATACGGGTGTGCGGTCGGCGACAACACCAAGATCGGGGCCTTCGTTGAGATCCAGAAAAATGCCGCCGTCGGTAAAAACTGCAAGATCTCCAGCCACACCTTCATCTGCGAGGGGGTGACTATCGAAGACGATGTCTTTGTCGGGCACAGTGTGACGTTTATCAACGACAGTTACCCGAGGGCCACCGCCAAGAACGGCACGCTCCAGACCGAGGCCGATTGGATTGTAGAGCCCACCCGGGTCAAAAAAGGGGCCTCCATCGGCTCCGGGTCGACGATCCTGGCCAATGTCACCATCGGTGAAAGAGCCATTGTAGGCGCCGGAAGCGTCGTCACGAAGGACGTGCCGCCGGGGAGCATTGTGGCCGGCAATCCGGCAAAGATTTTAAGGAGGCTGAACGATGAACGTTCCGTTTCTCGATCTCAAGGCACAATACGCGGCAATAAAAGATGAAATCCACGCGACCTTGTGAGAGGTGATCGAGAACACCGCCTTTGCCGGAGGCCCCTACGTCGCCGGGTTTGAAAAGGAGTCGTCATCTTTGGACCTTGAGCCTTGCCCCTTTTAATCGTCAATCCGCTTGACTTTCCTCGCTGGGATGAATCGCTCTGCGCACTCCCCGATCATTCGTTCTTCCACACGTCATCCTGGGCGGAGACACTCCATAGATCGTACGGCTACAGGACTGTCTATTTTACGCTGTGGGAGGGCAGCGTCCTGTCGGCGCTGCTCCCCTGCATGGACATTGACAGCTTCCTCACCGGCAAAAGGGGCGTCTCTCTCCCCTTCACCGATTATTGCGAGCCTATCGTTTCCGAGGCCGCACAATTTCCGGAGATGCTCGCCGCGGCGATCGCTTTCGGCAAAAAGAAGAATTGGAAAACCCTGGAGTTAAGGGGAGGGGGCGCCTTTTTACAAGGGCAAGCACTATCCGAATGGTATTACGGTCACACCCTCGATCTGACGGCAGGGGCGAAGAAGATATTCTCCGGCCTGCGGGATTCCACCCGTAGGAACATCAGAAAGGCGGAAAAGGAGAAGATCGATGTGACCTTCTCCACCGCTCCGGATATGGTGCATGCCTTCTGCCGACTGAACGCGCTCACCCGGAGAGACCACGGCCTGCCACCCCAGCCCCGTCGCTTTTTTCAATACCTATACGATCGGATCATTTCAACCGACAAGGGGTTCGTTGTCTTAGCCTCTCGCAACAACAACATCATCGCCGCAAATGTTTACTTCCACGCCTTCGATCAGATCGTGTACAAATATGGGGCCTCGGATAAGGCTTGGCTGCATCTTCGGGCAAACAATCTGATCATGTGGACGGCGGTCAAATGGGGCTGTGATAAAGGATACCGGTCCCTCTGTTTTGGCCGGACCGAGCCCGAAAACGAAGGGCTCAGGCAATTCAAAACAGGATGGGGGGTCCAGGAACGGATCATCACCTATCACAGGTATGACATCAAAAAAGAGGCCTTCATCAAGGCGCCCGCAATCGTTCATCCTCTATATAAGAAAATGTTCAAAAAACTCCCCATCCCAGTCTTAAATCTCATGGGCAATCTCTTCTACGGTCATATGGGGTAAATCTCTCGCTTTTTCCGTCTTTTATCTTGCAAATTCTTGGGCAATTCCTCTATACTCCATAATCAATACAGGATCCGTTTATCGAAGCGAATGAATGCATAGGTCATCGGTGATAGGTATCCGTTTCTGTAACCGAGAAAGCGGAGCCGTGTAAAATAGGCGCAGCGGATAATCATCGAGAGGGTCCTCAAAGATAACAGGCTGTCACGTCGAGATTATCGACTTTTTTGATTTTCTGAGTAACACCTGTGTCGGCCGCTATTTTGAACTTGACCCGAAGTAGTGGGGCTCGGCCGCGGTCATGTGAAGAGAATCAAGGAAGGGTTTAGAATCGATCTCTGAATGCGGTAACCGTTTAATATGTCAGGACAGCAAGCAACGAACTCATAGGAGATTATACCAATGAAAGTCGTTCTATTTTGCGGTGGATTGGGCACCCGTCTCAGGGATCTGTCGGGCGGTCTCCCTAAGCCAATGGTTAATATTGGCTCGAGACCAATATTATGGCATCTGATGAAGTATTATGCGCATTACGGCCATAAAGAATTCATTTTATGCCTCGGGTACAAATCCGAGGTGATTAAGAATTTTTTTCTAAATTATGACCAATGCCTCTCCAGCGACTTCATCTTGTCACAGGGAAACAAACAGATGCTGCTAAAAGAAAGTGATATTGCCGACTGGAGTATTACTTGTGTGGATACGGGCTTAAAATCCAATGTTGGGGAGAGATTGAAGGCCGTCGAACAATACGTGAATAAAGATGAATATTTCCTGGCAAATTACGCAGATGCGCTGACCGACTTGCCATTGCCGGATATGATTGATTGTTTTAAGAAAAGCGAAAAAATCGGCAGTTTTATTTGCGTGAAGCCATCACAGAGTTTTTCCGTTGTTACACTTGGGAGAACAGATCGAATAGAAAAAATTGAATATGTGAGAGACACGGACCTGCTGATAAACGGCGGGTATTTCGTTTTCAAGAAAGAGATATTCCAGTATATGAGAGATGGCGAGGAATTGGTCGTCGAGCCTTTCCGGCGGTTGATCGACGGGAACAAATTGCTCGGCTATAAATACGACAAATTCTGGCAATGCATGGATACATTTAAAGAGCAGCAGGAACTAAACGATATGTTTGAACATGGCAATGCACCCTGGGAAGTGTGGAAAGGTAACAGGTTATAAGTGCATAGAACGGGTGATGATATGTTGAAATTCGGATTTGCTCTAAAAAAAGGCCACCCTCTGAAAATACTGTGCTTGGGCGCCCATAGCGACGATATAGAGATCGGTTGCGGCGGGACGATCCTCAGATTTCTTGAAGAATATAAGGAATCATCCGTGAGCTGGATTATTTTTGCTGCGAATGCCGAGCGTCGGGCTGAGGCTGAAAGCAGCGCGAGTCTTTTCCTGGGGAAAGCGGCCAGGCAAGACATCCTGATCAAGGATTTTCGGGAGAGTTATTTCCCATACTCTGGTGATATAATAAAAGATTTTTTTGAGGTTCTGAGACAAAAAATCGGGCCTGATATTATTTTCACCCACTATCGGCACGACCTTCACCAGGACCACCGGCTCGTATCAGAACTCACTTGGAACACATTCAGGGATCATCATATCCTCGAATACGAGATCATGAAATATGACGGCGACATCGGGACGCCGAATTGTTTTGTTCAATTGGATCAGCATACCTGTCGGAAAAAGATTTCGCACATACTGAAGTCATTCAAGTCGCAAAGCGGCCATCACTGGTTTAGCGAAGATGCTTTTCTATCACTACTCAGACTCAGAGGAATTGAATGTAATGCGCCGGAGAAATATGCTGAGGCTTTTTACTGTCGTAAAATAGCTATCTGATTTCTGTCGAACAGGAGATTTTATCATGAAGATGCGCGTTGGCGACTGGGTGGAAGTCCGGAGCAAGGAAGAGATCTTGCGGACACTCGATAAAAAGGGCCGAATGGAAGGACTCCCTTTTATGCCGCAGATGTTTCAATACTGTGGGCAGCGGTTCCAGGTATTTAAACGGGCGCATAAGACCTGCGACTGGGTTTACACAGTCAAATCACGATGGCTTCCTAACGGCATCCATCTGAATCTCCGGTGCGATGGTGAAGCGTACGGAGGCTGCCAGGCTGCCTGCCTGCTCTATTGGAAGGAGGCATGGCTAAAACGAGTAGACGAAAATGGTAAGTCAGTAGAGAAGGCGTCGGTATTAGACAAAGCTCCTTGTACCGAAGAAGATGTGATTTCTGGGACATGTATTACCAACGGAGAGAACGAAGTCTTGTATACATGTCAAGGGACTGAATTGCCCGATTTTACGAAACCGATCTCCCGGTGGAATCTCAAACAGTATTGGGAAGATTATTCTTCCGGAAATGTTACCCTTGGTCCTATGATGAAAGGTTTCATCTATGCAGGATATTGGTATTTAGAAAATAAAGGTGCAGGTATTGGATTAGATCGCCCTCTCCGCTGGTTTTATAATGCCTTTCAATTCCTCTGGGGACCCTATCCCAGAAGTAAAGGAAAGATACCGCATGGCCAACTAACACCGACATGCAGCCTCGATCTCCAACCAGGAGAAATGGTCCGGGTGAAGTCATTTAATTCAATTCTCGCGACTTTAGACACCAAGGGTTATAACCGGGGTCTTTTATTCGATGCCGAAATGGTACCCTATTGTGGAGGTATATATCCTGTCAAGACGAGAATCATCAAGTTTGTTGATGAAAAGACTCGCAAACTGGTAACAATGAAAAATGCCTGTATTATATTGGAAACTGTTTGGTGCCAATCCCGGTATAGCGAGTGCCGAATGTTCTGTCCGCGAGCTATCTATTCGTGGTGGCATGAAATATGGCTTGAAAGGGTATCCAAAAGCGCTAATCCGGAATCCATTTAAACAGAGGATTCTGAGCCAAACCAGTTAAATTCACTATGAAAGATCTTAAAGAGAAGGTGCTTCGCGGTGGTTTGGCTAAAATCGGTTCACAAACCGCGAATTTTGCCCTTCGTTTAGGCTCGCTGATGGTTTTAGCGCGGATACTAGACCCGAAAGATTTCGGGTTAGTGGCTATGGTAACAGTGATCACCGGAGTTTTTACTCTGTTTAAGGATGCTGGGCTTTCGGCAGCCACTGTTCAGCGCGAAACCATCAGCAGCGAACAGATGTCAACATTGTTCTGGGTCAATCTGCTTGTGGGGGTGACGCTCGCACTTCTGTTGGTTGCTGTCGCGCCTATTATTTCTGCCTTCTATCATGAACCGCGTCTTTTTTGGATAACAGTGGCATTGGGGGCCGATTTCGTCTTTACGGGAGCAACGGCACAACACTCGGCGCTTCTCCAGCGACAAATGCGGTTTGATACCATTGCACTAATAGATATGATTGCTCTACTGGCAGGCATTACCGTTGCGATTGCCACAGCTTTGAGTGGTTGGGGATATTGGGCTCTCGTGGGTCAGGTAGTTACTTTGCCTGGTGCATATGCTGTCTGTACGTGGGCAGCGGTAAGGTGGATTCCGGGTATGCCAAGCCGACATGTTGGAATCCGTTCCATGATGCGCTTTGGGGGCACCGTCACTTTAAATTGCCTCGTCGTGTATATTGCTTATAACCTTGAAAAGGTGCTCCTGGGGCGCTTTTGGGGGGCGGATGCCCTTGGGATTTATGGCAGGGCCTACCAGCTCATCAATATTCCTACGGATAACCTTAATTCATCCATCAGCGGTGTGGCATTTTCGGCGCTATCACGGATTCAAGATGACCCCGAGCGTCAAAAAAGGTACTTTCTAAAGGGGTATTCGCTTATTTTGGCGCTGACCCTACCTATTACCCTTGCCTGTGCTGTGCTTGCAAATGATATGATCCTCATTTTCCTTGGACCAAAATGGAAGGAAGCGGTCCCAATTTTCCGATTGTTAGCTCCGACGATTTTGATCTTTGGACTCATTAATCCGTTTGCATGGCTGCTCTTCTCTACCGGACATGTGGGGCGAAGCTTGAAAATTGCACTCGTCATTGCCCCTCTGGCGATTGCATCGTATCTTATAGGATTACCTCATGGTCCCGGTGGTGTTGCATTTGCCTATTCAGCAGCGATGATGTTGTGGGTTATTCCCCATATTGCCTGGTGCATCCATGGTACAATAATTTCCCCTCGGGATATTTTACAGACTGTAAAAAGGCCTCTTATCTCGGGTATTGTCGCTGCGGTACTTGCATTTATAGTACAATTATCTATAGATCAGTTACTGCCCCCGTTTCTACGGCTTGTGCTGGGAGGCGGTGTCATGCTTGCTTCATATCTGTGGATGCTCCTGTATGTCATGGGGCAGAAAGAGTTTTACATGGACCTCATCCGTGGGTTGAGGAAGCGTCCCCTTGTCTACGTAGAAGAATCAAATGCAACGAGATAACAATCGTCAATAAAGTTCAATTCTGGACCGTAAAAATGAGTATTCATGACCCTCTTGTATCAGTAGTTACCCCGGTCTATAACGGGGAAAAGTATCTAAGCGAATGTATTGAAAGTGTCCTGACACAAACACATCAGAATTGGGAATATGTGATTGTTAATAACTGTAGCACTGACAGATCACTGGAAATCGCTCGGGCATTTGAGAACAAGGATAGGCGAATTCGAGTGCTAAGCAATAGCAAACATGTAAGTGTGATAGAAAACTACAACATCGCTCTCAGTCATATTTCTCGCCGCAGTAAATACTGCAAAGTAGTGTCGGCTGACGATTGGATTTATCCCGAGTGCTTGAGCAAAATGGTCAAACTGGCGGAAGCGCATCCTTCGGTTGGCATTGTCGGATCTTACCAAATGAGCGGTGATGAAGTTAAATGGAAAGGTCTTCCGTGCGACATAGATGTTATTGTGGGACGTGACGTCTGCCGAGCGAGTTTTTTGGATAAATTGCTGGTTTCCGGAAATCAAACGAGCAGCCTCTATGTATCTGATTTGGTCTTAAAGAACATACCTTTTTTCCCCCATTTATTGCCTTACGCAGATACAAGCGCATTTTTCAAATATCTGCAATATTATGACTACGGATTTGTTCACGAGATCCTTTCTATGGAACGTATTCACCATGAACAAGTGAGCACAAAAGCACATGATCTTGGTATGGGTTCTATCGCAAGTTTAGACATTCTATTGCAATATGGACCGCTTTATTTAAGTGAAACAGAGTT
>Ga0233425_10001664_pt1 | contig 48281 bp, 33 predicted proteins | sample Watercolumn_Towu_2_FD_181712 | JGI IMG/M metagenome (GOLD analysis project Ga0233425, IMG submission 181712) | Freshwater microbial communities from Lake Towuti, South Sulawesi, Indonesia - Watercolumn_Towuti2014_140_MG | ecosystem: Environmental > Aquatic > Freshwater > Lake | place...
AGTGACGAGCGGGGTGCGGCCATGAATAAAGGAATCGGCTTTGTCATTCTGCTGGTCATGATTGGCCAGTCGCTTCAAGGCGATCGGCAGATAGGAATTTACCGCCTGTACGACGGACTTCCAGTCCGTCGCTCCTGTCTCGACGGAATTCTACCCTGTCGCTCCTGTCTCGACGGACTAGAAGTCCGTCGTACGGTAAGAAGCCATCTGCCGCTCGCCCAAGCGGAGGACACGGCGGCGATTCGGGCCAAGTCGCCGCCGTTGGTCCACGATATCGGTTCGCGGCGCGAGTTGTTCGTGGATGACGCGCTGGTCGAGCGATTGGTGGGCAAGGCCGATTTTCGGTTGCAGCATCCGACGCCGCGCGAAGTGGTCATGGTTCATGACGCACCCTGGGAAGGGAACAACACCACCTATCACTGCGTCTTCCAGGATGGTGACCGCTATCGCATGTTCTACGTGACGGGGCATCTGGCGGCGAAGAACGACCAACTCGATTCGCGAGTCGAGAGTTTCTGTTACGCAGAAAGTGACGACGGCATTCATTGGCGGAAACCGGAACTCGGACTTCATGAGTTCGAGGGATCGAAGGCCAATAACATTGTCATCTCGCGCGCCGTCGCGCAAGGACTCCATGCGCGGGTTGGCGCCCCGGCGGTCTTCAAGGATGCCAATCCGCAGGCGGCTCCTGACGCGCGCTACAAGATGTTCCTCGGTTCCGAGCGCCCGCTGGGAATGCTGCCGATGAAGTCTCCTGACGGCATTCACTGGACACCGATGAGCCAGACGCCCGTCATCACCGACGGCGCCTTCGACGCGATGAACCTCGCCTGCTGGGATTCCGAACGAGGTGAGTATCGCGCCTACTGGCGTTACTTCACCGCAGGTGTCACCAATGCAACGAAGTGGGAACCGGCTGGCGTGCGGGCGATTCGCACCGCCACTTCAAAAGACTTGATTCACTGGGAGAACCAGGCCAACCTGGACTATCCCGGTTCACCCGAAGAGCAACTCTACGAGAACGGGATCCATCCCTATCACCGCGCGCCGCACCTGATGATTGGCTTGCCGGTGCGTTACGTCGACCGGGCGAATCCTGAGTACACAACACCGGCGGTCGGCAACGGCCGGGCGGGACCTGATCGAATTCGGCAATGGCCGGCTTCATTGCGATCGCTGCCTGACTTCGATCAACGCCAGGCACGGGCGGCCCTGATCGAGCGGCTCGGCTCCGCGCTGACAGAAGGGCTGTTCATGTCGAGCCGGGATGGAGTGACCTTTCGCCGCTGGAACGAGGCGTTTCTCCGGCCCGGCATTGAGCGACCGGGAACCTGGAATTACGGGCAGCAGTTTGTCTGCTGGCAACTCGTCGAAACGAAGTCGGCGTTCGAGGGCGCGCCCCACGAGCTCTCCCTCTATGCCACCGAAGGTAGCTGGCGGGATCAAGGAAAATCGCTCCGACGTTACACGTTGCGACTGGACGGCTTCGTCTCGATAAATGCTCCCATGAGCGGCGGCGAACTGATCACCAGGCCGATCAAGTTCAGTGGAAACACTCTCTCGCTCAACTTCGCCACCTCGGCGGCCGGCAGCCTGCAAGTGGAATTGCAGGACGAGCAAGGCAAGCCCCTGCCCGGACACGCGCTCAGCGACTGCGAAGAGCTGTTCGGCGACACGATCGACCGCGGCGTCACTTGGAAAACAAAGTCGAGTCTCTCGCCGATCGTTGGCCAGACCGTGCGAGTCCGGTTCGTCCTGCGCGATGCCGACCTGTTTTCGTTCCAGTTCCGCGATCAATAAGTTAAGTCGCTATCGAGCGGTCGGCGGGTGATCCACGATGTAGGCGACGTCGATCACATACATCTGCCGGCCCAAATCTTCGATCGACGCGTCGATGCACACCAGCCTCCCATCGCGGGTGAATCGCGGATGCGTGTCCACTCGGCAACAGTCGGTATTCAAGTCGACGGCCAGCGTCGATTTCAACCTGGCCAGCGGAACAAACAGTTTGGACGGTACATGATAAAGAAACAGATACTGAAAACCACGAGCGTCGACATAGGTGTCAGAGACGATCCAGTCGCCTTGTTGCGCGGGAAGATAGCTGCCGTGGCCGTTCCAGCCCCATTTGCCGCCGCTGGCGGTTGGCGCCCAGAGCATTTCCTTCGCTTGCCCGCTCCCGTCGTCTTTGAACAGAAAATACCCGTCCCGAGGCGCCTCACCGCCTGGAGGAATGTGGGCGCCGAAATCGAAGATGTGTTCGTCATCACGCCAGGCGTGATGGCTCGGCCCGCGATACAGATGCCGGACATCTTGGCCATCGGCTGAAATGGAGTAGCCTTCATTGAGCCCTTCCGCCTTGACGAAGGCGATAAAACGGGTTCCTGAAGGGTTCCAGCCTTCGCGGAAGAAGTACAGAAACCCGGTCTTGGGCGCCCTTTTAGGATAGATGACTTCCGCGATTCGTTTCAGCGAAACAAGCAATTCGGCCTTCCCTGTGTCGAGGCTCATCTTCCAGACTCCCGTCCCAGCGGGCGCAAACTCTTTGTCCTGAATCTTGTCGATGTTCTTGTCGCCGTGAAAAAAAATGTCGTACCGCTCGAAGTCATGCGTCAGAGCGGACGCGCCATCGGGAGACAGGTCATAGATGGGCCGAGGCAGACTGCGCTTGGCCCCCGTGCGGAAATTGTGGACACGGCTCACGAACTGTTGGCCGTCGTCGGATCGGTCATTCCAAATAATCTCGTCGGAGTGCGGCCTCCATTGCAGCCGGCAGCCCTGCTGCCAGTTCCAAGCGGCGCTTTCGCCGATCTTCGTCCACTTGTGACCGTCCTTCAGATCGATATAACCGATCTCGGCCCGGTCACCAGCTTCTACCTCACGCCCTTCAAATCGCACCTTCATTCCCAGCGCGTAACGGCCCGTGTCATCAAATTGCAGGGCCTGATAAAAGAAGAAGCCCGTATATGATCGAGAGCCACTTGCGCCCGGATTGGAAATCCGGGTGAGCGCCGGGTAGCGTGCGGCGGTTCCCTCGACGATTTCGTCGAACGAGGCGTACGTGGTATACGGGAGAAGATCCTGGGCGTGGCTGGCGCACGCTATGCCGGTCAGAAACGCCAGGATGGCTATGGCTGCCTGGAAATACGTCTGCATGGTCTGCTCCTCAACTGGCTCAACACGTGATTCTCGATACCGCCGCCGTGTGGCTCAACGCTTCGGCTTCCCCTCCAGATTCTAATGGATGAGATTGGAATCTTGAGCCTCTAGGAGATATTCCACGATCGTTGACTCTGCTACGCTAGCGGACATTTCGTCCGGACACTTTTTTGGAGTCGTCGTGATGACTCGTTTCCTCACAGGAGTCATGTCGCTGGGGATGTGGATCGCAACGCCGCTGTTGATTGCTGCCGATGATCTGAAACCCGACATCGAAACCGGTTCGCCCACGCTGTTGGGCATCACCGGCTTATCAGTCAATGGGCAGGTTCACTCTCGCGGCCGGCCGACGACGTGGTTTGTCGAATACGGGCCGACGAAGGACCTCGGACAGAAAACGAAAGCCAAGCCCGTGCCGCCGAAACTCGCCGCTCATTACCGCGAATCGTGGGACGAAAGCTGGAACGGCTGGAACAGTTGGTGCCCCAAGCGGCTCCATTTCAAGGACGGCGGCCAGAGCGGTGGGTACATCAGCTACGAAGGCAGCCCGCGGGACGACCACAATCACGACGACGGCGTGGGGACCGTGCATCTCACGCCGTACATGTATCCCGGCAGCGTGAGTCTCAGTGTGAACGCGCCGAGCGCTTATCTCGGCGGCGGCGATCCCGATTTCCGCGACGCGATCATCAAACAGTCGGTTCGCGGCCGGGATTGGAAGCCCCACGGCACCGAACTCATGTGGTGGTCGCAGGCCCAAAGTAACATCGAAGACAACCCCGATGACCATACTCTCTCGCCCAACTACAAGCATCCCAACTGGAGCTACACCGGCCAGCAACTCACCGATCTCCTGGCGACCGGGAAGTGGGAAACCGCCGAGTACCGCCTGCTCAACGACACCAACTTCTGGAGCTACTGTGGCAATAACAAGGGCGAAAAACGCTACGACGCCTACTGGTCGATCGACGAGACGCAAAGGCATCTCAACCTCGACCTGTTCCACATGGTGATGTTCGTCGATCCCAACCATCGCCCGACTGGGGCGATCGACTTCGATGAGTTTGAAGTCACGTATCGCAATTATTCGTTGGTGTATCCGACGAACAGCGGGAAAGTCATCGGGTCGCCGGCCGGAGCGGAATCTCCCACCAAACTGACGGACGGCTGGCGGCATGGCGAGGGAAAAATGTGGAAAAGCGAGCCGAATCCCAAAGGGCCGGTGGAAATCGACTACGAGTTCGCGACTCCCGTGACGATCGACAAAGTCCAACTGCACCAGCATACCGAATGGCCTGCGAGGGAAGTCGAAGTCCTCGTGTCGGTAGACGGTTCAAACTGGCAGACGCTCGTCCGCGGCGAAATCCCCGAAAAGCACGCGCACGGCGCGAATTACTGTTTCCTGCTGAAAAAGAAACTGTCGGCCAAAGCGCAGAAACTGACCGTGCGGATTCTCTCCGGCTACAAGGCCGAATATTGGGGCCTCGGCGAGATCGAGGTTTTCGGCAGCGGGGCCGAGTATCAGCCGGATAACGACTGGTTTCACGTGAACGTCGATTTGCTGGAGCTGAAGCCGGGCGAGACGACTTACTATCGCTTCGTTGCACAGAATGCCAACGGAACGAAGACCGGGCCCATGCAGGAATTTCGTCTGCCGGCCGATACGAAGCCCCACGTGCTCACCGGCTCCGCCAGCCGCATTCACGAAGGAGCCGCGAAACTCGAAGGCCGGCTAAACCCGCTCGGCAAGGCGGCGCAGTTCTATTTTGAATACGGTCTAACGAAAGAGTACGGCCAGAAAACGGCCGCCCGTTACGGCGGTCTCCAAATCACGCCGCGGCTGGCCTTGGACACAATCACCGGATTGAAACCCGGCACGACGTACCACTACCGCCTCGTCGCCACCAACGAAACGGGAACCTCATTCGGCGACGATCAAGTGTTTATTGCGAAGTAGGGTGGCGATCACGACTATAATCACTAAACCCCCATGACAGCTTTGATTTCTGCCCGGAACTACCATGACATGGCGACCGACCAAGACTCTCGTTCAACTATTCCGCAGCTCGTCAGCCGCCGCCGGTTTCTGCATCAGGCCTTACAGACGTCCACGATCCTAGCGGCCGCATCGTCGCTCGGCGGCGTTCCGCTGCTGGCGGACGATCAGCCAAAACCCGACTGGGAGGTGACGAAAACCCTATCGCTCGAAGGTCTCGAAGTCTCGCTCTCCAAGCCGCGGCTGGTGGCCCGCAGCCACGGTTATCTGTGGTTTCCGACGATGACGCGGCTCTCCGGCGGCGAACTGTGCGCCAACTTCTCTACGAATCTCGACGCGATCGTCGCGGATCGGACATCTTCGGTCAGTTGGTCGGCGGATAACGGCCTCACCTGGAGCGAGCCATCCTCGATTATGCCGAAGGGCGACCTCTATGCGGAAACGATGCTCAGGCTGAAAAGTGGCGACGAACTGCTGCTCCCGTTCAATCTCTATCCTGACGGAAAGGCGATGCGCGGCTGGCATCAGATCGTCTCCGGACAGAAGGACCAGCGGAAAATCACCTTCAGCGACAAGAGCCTCACCGTCTCCGGATGGCCCAGGCCCGATCGCAGTTTCAACGAGAAACTGGGCCTGTCGGGGTTCGGCTTCAACGGCCACGGTCTCGCGGGCAAGTCGGGCGAGTACCTGGCCACGATGTACGGCTACTTCAAGGACGAACGTCGTTACAGCCTCGTGATGGTGGAGTCGGTTGATGGACTGACTTGGAAGTTCCGGTCGCTGATTGCGGGTGCCGATTGCCCGCTCGCGGGTGGCGAAGGGCCGTGCGAATCGCAAACCATCCGCCTGAAGGACGGCCGCTTAATGAACGTCTTTCGGCTGGCCTCCAATGTTCCCTACGGCCAGGCTTTCAGTGGTGACGATGGCCGAACGTGGTCGGAACCAGTGGCCATGAAGGCTGCCCATTCCGTGCAGCCGAGTCTGGCGCTGATGAAAGACAGCTCTCTCGTGCTGACCGGCGGCCGACCAGGGATCTTCGCCTGGATTAACCGTGCCGGCGACGGCAAGGATTGGTTGCAGGTGGATCTGCAAAGCCATCACAACGAGAATCATCCCCAAGACGCCATCACGCGCGCCGACCAGACGACCTCGTACACCGAAGTCGTGGCACTCGACGAGCAATCAGTGATCGTGGTCTACGACCGGATTCCCCACGGCTGGCAAGCCATCCCTCAGGAGTCGCGGGATAACAACAGCATTTGGGTTGTCAAATTGGCGTGGAAGTTACGTTGATGGATACGGTGGCGATTCGCCTTGGTTGGCCTCGCTGGCTCGTTCGTCGCGTTTCCCCACGACCCGTGGGTTGAAACGGCGTGGAAGAACGGCAGCCATGTCGGCCCTCTGGCGGGCAAACCGGTCCGGCTCCGCTTCGACATTCACGACGCCGATGTGTATTCCTACCAGTTTGCCAAGTGCATGAAGTCGCTCACCTTCCCTTTCTACCGCGTCAGCCAGAAGCCGCTGGCCGATTGGTCAAGCGTGGGCAAGCTGCACCTGCGCCCCAAGCCCGGCTCGGACCTCACGAAGGTGCTCTTCGCGGACTTCGAATGGGCCATGAGACAGGCTAGAATGGAGAATCGCCGCCTGCCTCAAGAGGCGAACAGCGAACCGTTTATCCGGATTGAAGACGAAATAGACGAATCAACAGGATGCTCGACTGGAAATTACACCGACTTTCCCACTGGGTCGTCGTGAACCCTCCTAACAATGCGGTTGAAGCACTCGAAAGATTTTCCCGATGAAACCCATCCTCGCCTTTCTCACCGCCCTGCTGCTCGCGCCGCTGGCGAGCGTTCGGGCCATCGACTACCCATACGTCACCGCCGAGCCGCAGAAGACCGGCTGGCCGCTGACGGATGAGGAACGTGCGTATGTGCTCAAACCGGAGCATGAACGACGCCCTGGTCGCGAGAGCAACAAGCATCTGCCGACGCTGTGGCCGCAAGTGCCGAGCGCGGGATTTTTCGGTGGTGACGCCTGGCTGAAGCTGCACGAAGCCCATGTGAAGAAGGTGCAGGAAAACAAAGGGCCGGTAGATGTGTTGCTCGTCGGTGACAGCATCACGATCCAGTGGGGCGATTCGTGGAAGAAACACTTCCCTGACCAGAAAGCCGTCAATATCGGCATCGGTGGCGACAAGACGCAAAATGTGCTCTGGCGGCTCGATCACGGCGGTGTCGAGGGCCTCCAGCCGAAGGCCATCGTGCTCATGATCGGCAACAACAACATGTTCTTCACGCCTGAAACGGGCATCGAAGCGGCGGCGCAGGGGATAGAAATGTGCGTGAAGAACCTGCGCGAGAAGTTCCCAAAGGCTGCGATCATCGTGGCCAAAATTCTCCCCGCTCATGCTCCCGGCAATCGCTTCTACGAGGACATCAAGAAGACGAACGTCGCAATGGACGCTCTGAAACTGGAAAAGGACAGCAACCTGCGAGTGCTCGACCTCACGGCGGATTTCACCAACAAAGACGGCACGATCAAGAAAGACCTCTTCACGCCCGACAACATCCATCTCTCGCCTGCGGGTTATGCCGTGTATGCGGGGCGGTTGAAGCCGTTGTTGGAAAAACTGATTGCCGCAGCGGACGTCCAAGCTCGCGAGCAGTCGGCTATGGCCTTGGCGAGTTCGTTTTCGGAGCAAAGGACTACGACACCTGGCATCGCTGGTTCACGGACAAGCTTGTCGCTGATCCCGATCTGATCTTCGCCGCGCTCTACAATTACGACCGAATGAAGGGCCAGCCCGAGATCGAGCGTGCTATGCTCGATGCGATGAAGAAAAATCGAAATTGATCGACGATGAAATCCACCCTCATCCTCCTCAGGGTGCTGTTGTTCGCGCCGCTGGCCGTGGTGCACGCCGGGCGAAACATGTCGGGAGTTCCAAGGCTTGGAATTTTCCGCACCGACCCTTTCCAAGCATTGGAAATCTTCGGCGCGACGGCTTCCAATGACTGGAACTGACGAATCAAATGAATGCAAAAGGAACAACCATGAAAACCAACATCACACTCCTCACCGCCCTGCTGCTCGCGCCGCTGGCCGTCCCCACTCTCACCGCCGCACCTGTGGCCAAGCCCGCCCTCGGCATCAACCTCGCCGGGCCGGCGGATTGGAACACGGAGCTGCCGTTCGTCGATGCCTTCCGCCTGTCGCGCGCGTGGATTAGCCAGAAGAAGGGTGAAGGGTGGGGCAAGGGGCCGGCGCTCGAACTTGACGAGCGCGGCTGGGTGAAGCGCCTCGCGCCGGACTGCTTTGCCGAGACGCCGCTCTGCACCATCGACGGCGGGCATTATCCGAGCGGCGAATGGACGGTGCTGTGGGAGGGCGAAGGGAAGATTGAACTGTCAAAGGGCAAGATCGTGTCGAGCGCGCCGGGCAAGCTGGTCGTAAACATCGACGCGAAGGGCGGCGGGTTCTTCCTGCGCCTGCGCGAGACGAAACCGGAGAATTACGTGCGCCACATCCGCGTGCTCATGCCGGGCTTCACCGCCGAGGACGTGGCGAAGAACCCATGGAGCCCGCAGTTCCTCGCCCGCTGGCGCGGCGTGGCCTGCCTGCGCTTCATGGATTTCCAGGAGACGAACAACTCGAGTCAGAAGAAGTGGAGCGACCGCCCGCGCTCCGACGATGCGACGTTCACGCGCCACGGCATCCCCGCCGAGCTGCTCTTCGATCTCGCCAACCGCCTCGAATCCGACGCGTGGATTTGCCTCCCGCACGAGGCCGACGACGACTACGTGCGCGAATTCGCCCGGCTGGCGAAGGCGAAGCTCGACCCGAAGCGCCGCGTGTATGTCGAGTATTCCAACGAAGTCTGGAACGGCCAGTTCAAGCAGAGCAAATACGCCGGCGACCTGGGCGTGAAGCTCGGCCTCGCCGAGAAGACCTGGGAAGGCGCGTGGCGCTACACCGCGCAGCGTTCGATGGAAATCTTCGCCATCTTCGAGACGGAGTTCGGCGGGCGCGACCGGCTCGTGCGTGTGCTGCCGTCGCAGGCGGCGAACAGTTACGTGGCGAAGCAAATCCTCGGCTGGAAGGACGCCGCGCAGCACGCCGACGCGCTGGCCATCGCGCCTTACATCTCGATGAATATTCCCAGGGACGGCAACAAGCTGACCGCCGCCGAGGTCGCGACGTGGAGCGTGGACCGCTTCCTCGACTACGTGGAGACGCACGCGCTGCCCGAGAGCATCCGCTGGATCGCGGACAACAAGAAGGTCGCCGACCAATACGGACTCAACCTCGTGTGCTACGAGGCCGGGCAGCATTTCGTGGGCGTGGCCGGCGGCGAGAACGACGACGCGCTGACGACGCTGCTCCACGCCGCGAACGCCAATCCGCGCATGAAGGCCATCTACAAAAGGTATTACGCCGCTTGGGAAGCGGAGGGCGGCGACCTGCTCTGCCACTTCTCGAGTGTGGGCCAGTGGAGCAAGTGGGGAAGCTGGGGCCTGCTGCAATTCGCCGACGATGACCCGGCGAAGTCCCCGAAGTTTGCCGCCACAATGGAGTGGGCGAAGAAACTCGGCCAGCCGGTGCAGTAACCGCGGGCCATGAGGCCGAAGTCCGGTGAAGCGTTGTTCTGTTTCCGTGGGTTCCGCGTCGCTGGTGTTGCCAGCGGGAATTTCCTCGTGGAAACTGGGTCAGGATGCAACCGCCTGTCGCTCTATCGAAACCTGAATCATGAAACCCACCGTCACCTTCGTCGCCGCCCTGCTGCTCAGCGCCTCGCCGCTCACCGCGCAGACCAAAATAGAATCGAAACTGAATTCAGCATGGCTTGATGCCAGCTTCGAGTCGTTTGGGCCCGGCGCGGTCGCTGCGACTGGAAAGCGCGAAAACGGGTGGGAAGTGCAAAAGAGCGGACGGGCGGCGATTCAGGAGCGGCTGCGTGTCGAGTGCGTGGAAGACGTGAAGCGGGCGCACGGCGGCGCGAAGTGCCTCGCGCTCTCGATTCCTGCGGACACTGTGGGCTTCGAGTTCGTCACGGTCGGGCAGCGGGTGAGGCTGCAGCCGGGAAAAGAGTACGAGGCGAGTGTCTGGGTGCGGTGGCCGGACGGATCGGACGCCGCGCCTGCGGATGCCAGCGCGACGAGCGGACATCGCTCGGCCATCGTTTCCTTCTGGGCACGGCACCGCGATGGCGAAGGCCATTTCGCCGGGCGCGATGAATGGCTATTCGACAACCAGTGGCATCGCCTGAGCGTCCGATTTCGCGCCACTGACCCGGAGCAGCGCACGCTGGTTTACGTCTCGCTTCTGCCGAACCAAAAACCCGCCGACACCACGGTGCTGGTGGATGATTTCGAGTTGCGCGAAATGGATGAGCCGGCCGAGACCGAGACGCGCACCGGTTCGTTGACGCTCAACGCGGATTTTCAGTCGCAAAAGCCCGGCGGCGTCGTGCCGCCGTGGTATTTCGCGAACATGGGCGGTAAGGACATTCGTGGCGAAATCATCGCGGAAGGTGACGCGCGTTTCTTCCGCCTCGCGATGGGCAAAGCCACGTCAAACTTCGAGTCCGCGCAACTCTGGCAGCACGTCGCGCTTCGCGAAGGCGCGCGTTACGAAGTGAGCTGCCGCATTCGCTGGGACAACTTCAAACCCGATGCGCCCACGCCCATCGTGAACTACGGCATCTACCATGATGAGACCCGCACTTGGTATGGCCCGGTGGATCAGGTTTTGGAGAAGACCGGTGACTGGCGGACTTATCGTTTCACCCACATCCCGCCACACTCCGGCCCGTGGAAGCTCTACGTCCAGATCAACGGCTGGGGTAACTTCGGTGCGGGCGTCACCGTCTCGGTGGATGATTTCCGATGCACGCTAACACCACACGCATCTTTGCCCGGAAAATGACGCCCAGCCACACCATGAAACACCTGCCCACACTCTCCCTCCTCACCGCCCTGCTGCTCGCGCCGCTGGCCGCGCTGAATGCTGGCCGGGCTTTGGCACAATCGACGGCGACCACGCCGAACGTTCGGGTTCGACGCGTTGGACGCGTTGGTCAAACGCACCGCTGGGCTAGTGCAAGTGCAACTTGGCGCGCGCCAAGTTGCCCGGACGAGACCGAACCGAAAGAGCCTGAGATTTTGTCGCCAAAATCGACATGCCAAGGGGGCAGGACTCATTGTTCTGATTGAATCAGACGGTTAGGCTGCCGTAATCTGTCCCGGCCTTAACGACCGACTTCGGAGATTTCGGATGAATCGCGTTTTGCTCTTAGTTCCGCTGTTGTTCGTGAACGCGATTTCCCTGGCCGGCGAGCCGGTGGCGATCGGCACGCGGCGCGAGTTGTTCGTGGACGACACGCTCGTCGATCGACTGGCAGGCCGGGCCGAGTTGCGGCTGCATCCACCGATGCCGCGAGAGGTCGCGCTGGAAACGAACGAGTCGTGGGAAGGGAACTCGACCAACTACGTCACCGTGTTTCAGGACGGCGACAAGTACCGCATGTACTACCGCGGCAGCCACTTTTCCTATCTCGGCGGCAAGGACCGCCCGAACACTCGCGACGTCTATTGTTATGCCGAAAGCTCGGACGGCGTGCATTGGTCGAAGCCGGAGCTGGGGCTGTTCGAATGGAATGGCTCGAAGAAGAACAACATCGTATGGGACGGCGTCGGGTCGCACGCTTTCGTGCCGTTCCGCGACACGAACCCGAACTGCGCGGCCGATGCGAAGTACAAGGCGCTCGGCGTTGGCGGCAAGACGCATGGGCTGTACGCCTTCAAGTCGGCCGACGCGATTCATTGGGCGCTGATGCATCCCGAGCCGGTCATCACCAAAGGTGCGTTCGATTCGCAGAATGTCGCGTTCTGGGATGCTGAGCGGAGCGAGTACCGAGAATACCATCGCGACTTCCGCGAAGGTCGAGATATCCGCACCGGCACTTCGCAGGACTTCCTGAAATGGACTGAGCCGGAATTCCTGAGCTACTCGGCCAACGTCGATCCGGGTCGGCGGGGGGGCAAATCGGGAGACGTGAAGGACCCGGCCGGCGAGAAGTACCCGTTCGGGCGCGTCAGCGAACTGTACACAAATCAAATCGCGCCGTATTACCGCGCGCCGCATCTGCTGCTGGGCTTTCCCACCCGTTACATTGATCGCGGCTGGACCGAATCGGTCAAGTCGCTGCCGCGTTACGAATATCGTCAGGCGCGGGCGAAGGACTCGCGACGCGAGGGAACCGCCGTGACGGACGGCATGTTCATGACCAGCCGCGACCGCCGGCAGTTCTTGGTGTGGCCCGAGTCCTTCTTGCGACCGGGACTGCGCACTCGGGACAGTTGGTTCTACGGCGACGCCTATCAGAACTGGGGCCTGGTCGAAACGAAGTCCGCGATCGGCGACGCGCCGCCGGAACTGTCGCTGTACGCCACCGAACGCACGATGCAGGAAACCGGCGGCGTGCTGCGACGCTACACGCTGCGCATCGACGGCTTCGTCTCGCTGCATGCCCCGTTGATCGGCGGCGAACTGATCACGAAACCACTCACGTTCACCGGCAGTCGTCTGACGCTGAACGCCTCAACCTCGGCCGCCGGTTCCGTTCGCGTCGAGATTCAGGACGCCGACGGCCAACCGTTGCCCGGCTTCGCGTTGGCCGGTTGCCAGGAAGTGTACGGCGACGATCTGGATCGAACCGTAATCTGGGCCGGAAATCCCGATCTGGAAGCGCTGGCCGGCAAACCGGTGCGGCTACGCTTTGAGGTCAGAGACGCGGACCTGTATTCGTTCCAATTTCGCGACGGCTCGCGTTAGATCGATCAAGGTCCATCGCCAACGCGACGGACAAGATGTCCGTCGTACATTCACTAACCGATCCTTTCAAAGTTGGCGGCCCCATAGCCGGGAACAACGTTCGGCGTGCCGCATTCAACCAGCATGCGTCGCGCGGCCTCGCGGAATCGGTTGCGCACATCGCGCGTCGGTGGCCGGCACCGGCTGGAATCCAGGCCGACGAGTTCCATACAGAGTTTATCCAGGTAGCCGTCGCCACTGGTGTAGTTTTCCATCTCCGCCCAGAGCTGCATGTACGGTTGCAGCACGCGGACCATCTCCCGCTGGGCTTCCTCGTATTGCTTTGCTTCCAACAGTTGCCACAAGCGGACGCCGAACTGCGGCCAGTGGTTGCAGATGTGTAATTCGATGGCTCGAGCTCCCAGCATGTGGCTCGTCACGAAGCGACTTTGATTATCGATAATGCCCAGCCGCCCGCTGTACTTCACGAGGGCGTCTTCAAAGGTCATCCAAACCGGGTTCGGAGTCGCCCACTTCAAGCCCACAAGATTCGGGATCTCGACGAGCTGGCCGATCAGCGACGCCGAGACCCCCACGCTGGTCCAATAGGTGTTGTAGACAATGATGCCGACCTCCGGCGCCGCTTCCGCCGCCGCTACGGCGAATTCGAAGAAATCCTCTTCGGTATGACCGAAATAGAACGGTGGCGAGACTTGAATGAAATCGGCGCCCAGACGCTGAGCCCCGCGGGCCAGTTCACACAATTCGCGTGTACTTGTTGTCTGTGCCCCGATGGTCACGGGAACTTTTCCATCGGCGGCTTTCACGACGGTCTCGGCGACTTGAAACCGCTCGGCCAGCGTCATGGTGGAAAAATCGCCCGCCGCGCCCCCGGCCAGCAAGATTCCAGTCCCTTCGCGAATCCCTCCCGCCAGCAGGAACTCGACATGGCGGCGGATGGCGGGCAAATTCAATTCCAAGTCGGCATCATGGAACTGCGTCGGCACGGTGACATAGCAGCCGCGCAGACGATTCAACATTCGATCACGATTCATGGCGAGTGGAGCCTTTCGATCAGGCATTCACGAATCACGTCGGCGGCTTCCAGGGCCGCCTCCAGGTCAATACACAACGGCGGAGTGAATTTGAGGTATCCGCGGCCGGTGGTAAACATCAAAACGCCGCGTCGAACGGCGGCTTGCGCGATCTCATCGGCCAACTCGACATCTGGCTCGTCGGTGCCAGGTCGGCGGAGATGCACGGAAATGAACAACCCGACTCCCTGAACGGCGCGAATGGACTGCGAAAATTCTTGCTGCAGACCACGGAGCCGTTCCAGGACGGCGGCTCCTGTGCTCGCGGAAGCTTCGATCAGACGTTCGTCTTCCAGGACCTGTAAATTGGCCAGTGCGGCCGCCGCACAAACGGGGTTGCCCCCATGTGTGCTCGACATGTCTCCCGGCTGTGGCTGATCGAGGATCTCCCGGCTTCCGATCACCGCCGAGACGGGCAGGCTCGACGACAGGCCCTTGCCGAGCACAATGAGATCCGGCGTCACCCCCAGATGCTCGCCGCCGAAGAACTTTCCCGTCCGCCCGCAGCCGCATTGGATTTCATCGAAGGCGACGAGCACCCGATGTTCTCGCGCCCAACGGACGGCCGCCGCGGCAAAGTCCGCAGGGATGGGAACCGTGGTCCATCCCGGCACCGGTTCGAGAATCAGCCCGGCGATCTGCCGATGATCGATGCCACGTTCGGCCAGCGATTGAAGCCCCGATTGGAAACAATCGTTTCCGCACTGTTCGTAAACCGGTTTGGCCCACGGGCAACCCAGGCAGTCGGGAGCGGGAATCTGATAGTGACGAACCTGCCCGCGTTCAATCCAGTCGGCGCCGGTCGGTCTGCCGCCAGCGAGCTGCGCCGCCAATGTCCGGCCATGGTAATTCCCACTCAGGCTCAGGATGCCGACCTTATCGCGGTGCATGCGCTGTCCGTGACGACGCATGAGCATCAGGGCGCATTCGGTGGCCTCGGTGCCCGACGAGAACAGGATCGCTTTAGGATCCGGCATCAGTGCCAGCGACACCAGTCTTTCCAGCAGCTTCAAGCGGGATTCGGACGGGAACGCGTACGTGGCGAGCAGTCGCTGATCGATCGACTCCCGGATGGCCGCGACGATTCTCGGGTGCGCATGTCCGGCGTTGGCCAGGACGATACCGCTCGTCAGATCGATCCACTGATTACCATACGGATCACGCACCAGGAAGCCTTCCGCCTGGTGCCAGAGCACGGGAGGCATGCCCGACATCGACTGGGGTTCCGCTCTTCTCAACCGTTCGATCAGCGATACCGACTGCGGCGCAGGAATGGGCGTCACGATCCGCCGCCAGCGGGTTGCGACCAGTGACGTTGCGACGGGTTCCAGTGAAGTGATGTTTAGAGCCATCCCGATTAGAGTCCCTTCGCCAGCCAGCCGCCGTCGATGTACAGATCCTGGCCCGTCATATATCGCGAGGCGTCCGACGCGAGAAAGATCACGGCACCGGCGAGATCTTCCGGTTCGCCCCAGCGGCCCAGCAGCGTGCGGCGGGCGCGGGCTTCGCGGCGTGCGGGATCGGAGTAGCTGAGGTTGGCCATGTCCGTGCGAAAGTAGCCGGGACCGAGGTTGTTCACGCGAATGCCGAACGGCCCAAGATCGAACGCCAACGACCTCGTGAGTTGCTTGAGCGCTCCCTTGGCCGCACCGTAGGCGGGATTGTTCGGGAACCCTAAGTCCGCGCCGATACTGGTGACGTTGATAATCGAACCGCCGCCCTGCTCTTTCATTCGCGGCGCCAGCCGGCGGGCGAGTTGAAACGGCGCTTCCAGATTCACGCGAAACGTCTGCTGCCAGAAATCGTCTGGATAGTCGGCGAGCTCATGCGGAAACGTCACACCAGCATTGTTGACCAGCACGTCAATCCGCGGCTGCTTGGTCAGAATGAACTCCGCCAAGTCCGCAACAGCGGTTGCAACGGACAGATCGCAGGCGTATTCCACCGCCGCCAGGCCCTCGGCCTGGAATTGCCGAGCCGTCTCGGAGAGTCTCTCCGCGTTGGAACCGTTCATCACCACCGTTGCTCCGGCCCGCAACAGCGCTTCGGCCATGGCGCGCCCCAGCCCGCGCGTGGCACCGGTCACCAGGGCGACTTTTCCTTGCAGCGAGAAGAGGTTTTCGAGGTACGGCATGAATCGTTTTTCCTGGATTCGTGTGCGGCGATCTGACTGTCGCGGACCGGCATCATTTCGCTGCATCACGCTGCAGCACGGATTCGTCGCGCCACCGCGGGATCCGATTCTCCAGCTCCTGCGTCTCTTTAGCCAGTCCCGAGCAGTTCGAGGCCAGCACTTCAAACACTCTGTTCGCCACGACGCGATGCCCAAGATCGTTGGCGTGCACGGTATCATGATGAACCAGCCAGTTCGCGTTACCGTAGGCCGAAAGCAGGTCGACAAACAGACAGTCCTTTTCAGCGGCCACCTTGGATGTGGCAGTGTTGAAATGATGGAACAGTTCGAGCGTGGCGTTATTCCAGTGCGGTCCGAAACGGTCAAAGCCGGTCATGTAGTAGGGGCCCAGCAACAAAATCAGGGGTTGGATTTCGACTCGCACGCGATCTATCAGCGTACGCATCTCCTCCGCGAACAGCCCGATCGGCGTACCGCCGCGAGCGTCATTCAGTCCGTACGACACCACAAGCAGATCGGGCTTGTGACGCAGAACATGGGGCTCGAGCCGCTCCAGCGCCGCCGGCTTGCCGCTGTGCTCATATGCGGGGCTCCGCGTTGAAATCACGTTCGCGCCGATGCCCACATTCAGCAGTTGTACGGGTACTCTCTGGTACTCATTGATGGTGCGGGCAAGTTGGTGAGCCCAGGCGCGCTCCCGGTGACTGGCCCAGCCGCCGGCAGTAGTACTCTCGCCCAGCGTGACCAGTGTGCGAAACTCCTTGTCCCACCAGTCTCGCTTTTTGGCTGGACTAGGAGCTTGACTAGGAGCTTGAGGAACATCTTGAGCTTGCAAGTCCCGCGATTCGCCGATGACGGTCGACACCGTACTTGCGGCCGCCGTGGATACGATGAGCTCGCGGCGCGAGAATTTTTTCATTGCGATCATTCCTCTTATGGCTGGCATGATTCGTTGTCAATTCGGTCCATCGGTCCACCAGGCGTAGAAGCTGGCGTCGCGCAACGTGAACCGCAGCTGGACCTGCTGCCCGCTTGCAGATTCGGTAAGTGCCTGCTTCCAACGAAACTCGCCCCGCGGCTGATTGCCTTTCAGCGGATGGGAAGCCGCGATCACAGCGCCATCGGTGTCGATAACATCGACGCGAAGCTCACCGCTTGCCTTCGTCTCGACGTTGGCCAGCAGCCGGCTGCCCGACCACTTGAACGGTTTGGTGGTGATCGTTCCAGGAGAAAAAAAAGCGTCGAGCGATACGAATCCATCACGGCGGAGAATCGCGAGACAGATCGCCCCCATCCCTTCCGCCTGATCGGTACGTTCCTCTGCCGACAGCGATTTCGGGTCGCGCGAGCTGCGGTCGGCGTTCAATTCGTAGGGGTTGGAGCGACATTTCAACCCACAGTAGTAGATCCATAGTTCGTCGTCCCAAACGAGGGGTTCGGTGGCGAACATCTGCACGCGGTCCCAGACGCCGACCAACCCATCGTCAATTCGGCCGGGCGGAATGAACGGTTCCCGACTGCCAAGCCGCGTCCAGGTCAGCAAGTCCCGCGTGCAGGCGAGCTGAATCAGATCGAAACCGTCACAGTTGGTGCCGTTTTCATCGACGCCGGTCGGGTAATACATCGAAGGGAAGCCAATATAGAGTCCTTCATAGGGGAAGACACCGATGTAATAGCACTCGGCCCTCCATGTCGGCGGACCGGGTCGACGCGGCTTCCCCAGGGCTGGATCATCATCAACGAAGATCGGCCGTGACAGACCGCGATCGGCGATGCGTTCGCGAATGAACTTCAACGCCAACGGTTGATCTTCGTCGTCTGCACCGAACGAGAGCTGCGGGTTCGACCAGGTGCGGAAGTCCGTACTGATCGCAAGGCTGTGGGCGCGGCCATATTTGTTGCCGGACTTCAGCCAGGCAAGAAAACGCCGCTGCCTGCGGTCGTAGACCAGGCTTGACTCATCGCTGGAAGCCAGCGGTGGCACATCAATTTTCGTCCAGCGAATTCCGTCCGGGCTGACGATGGGAATGCGGCTGATGTCGCCATAAAGCGCTTTGTACCGGCGGTCAGCATTGGGATCATCGGGATCGTAGACCACATTCATGAAAAACGTGTCACGCACGCCCGGTTTGTGTTCAACGGCAATGCGATTGTTCCTCGTCGACCCGCGAATTTCGATCTGCTGGCCCCAGTCCGGCTTGTCCCAGTGGAGCCCGTCCTGCGATACCGCCAGCGCCATGCCGATCAGCCGGTGGTCGTCCATCGGCATCGCCATGTAAAACATCTTGTAGATTCGCTCCGTTTCATCCCACATCGGAGCCGCACGCAGTTCGAGCAAGTTGCCGTCCGATGGCACGTCAGGCTTTACCACGGGCCCGCGTTTCTCCGGTTGATGCATCGTTCGCTGAAGGCCATTGATCGTCGCAATGCCGTGATTGTCTAAAAAAAGTTGCCGCTCACCGACGGATACTTGTAGCGCCTCATCGGCCGAAGCCGCAGCGGGGACCAGGAGGACGAGCAGTGCCAAGCGCGGAAGGTTCATGTTGGTTGATCCCGTTTGCTTCAAACGCCTCAGAAGTCCGTGCGGAGATACGTCGCCGCGACTCACTCGTAGGACTGCAAATAGTGATTATGTCGTATCCGGGGCTCGAACGCGTACAGTTTGGCGCTTATCAAGTGAAACCGCAACTTGATTGGGCGGCCCTGTAGCAGATGGCAGCCCGCATTGTCTTGCCACTTCAACACATGCCGGACGCTGTCGGTGGTGATTGGCGTGCAGTCGGCAATCCCGAAACCTTCGATGACTTTGCCCTCGGCATCGAGTGCTTCGACGGTGAGCGACCCGCCGGCGGCATTCGCGTTCACGACCAGCGTGTCGCCGAGGAACACCAGCGGCTTGGTTGTGAGAGTACCGGGTTCTTCTCCGGCATTGACCGAAACGAATCCGTCGAGCCGCAAGGTCGCCAGGCCGACTCCCTTGTTCGGTTCCTTGACATTGGGATCACGCACGGGCGGATCGCCGATATGCGTCCACCAGTTTTTCGCGTCGATCCCCGTGTAGTACATCCAAATCTCATCACCCACGATGATCGGCGCCGGCGTATACACGGTGGACACGGTCCCCCAGTCCCAATCCTTGTTCATTTCTCCATATGGGATGAACGTGGCGTCGAGCACCGCCTGTTTCCAATCCCGGTCGGGATTCTGGAGTTCCGCCGGAGTGATCGCCCCGTGCCGGCCCACGCGCAGCCAGGTCGTACCGTTACGGCTATAGACCAGTTGGATGTTCTTCCGATCCGTCCAGGGCTTATCTTGCGGAATCGGAGCCAGTGACTCGCTGTGATAGGCGGTAATCAGACCGACATAGGCGCCCTCATACGGCATCATGGAAGTCTGATAAAACTGCGTCGCCAACGGTTCATCCAACTTGCCAGGGCTGATCACCGTCACCTTGGGCGACCAATTGAGGAAGTCCTCGCTCTCGATGCGGGAGATTTTCCTGGTATTCGGCGGTCCGTAACGCAGATAGGCGACGTACCTGCCGATTCTTTCATCCCAGAACGGACAACTCGGACTATCGCTGAAGGGGATCTGCGGAGTCTCGGACGCGGCTGTCCAATGGACTCCGTCCGGCGACCAGCCGACATTCGTTCGCAGCGACCTCAGGTACTTCGGCAGGTCGATGCCTCCTTCCGGTGAACCATCGGGCGAACAGACGTAGTGCATCTTGTATCGCCGCTGGGGGTCTCGCTCGTGGTTGTCCTTGAACAGACCGATGATCTGAAAGTGCCTGGTCTTCGGCGGACTCACGTAGTTCGTGCGCCGTTCGACGTCGACGATCGGTTTCTGCCAGACGATTCCATCATTGGAAGTCGCATAGCAGAGCCGATTGACCGAGACCTTCTCCGGCCCGCCGGCCTGGCCTGCGACTTCGTACCACAGCTTGAAGAGACGTTCCTCTTTGTCGTAGATGACGGTTCCGTAGCCGGGCCCCGCCTCTTCCCAGGGTTGGTCTCGAATCAACACCGGATTCTTCGCGTGTTTGACCGGCTGATGCAGGGACCTGTGAACCCCGCGAAGTTCCTCGACGAGATAGTCGTCGATGAAAAGCTGTTTTCCGCGGATGATCAACGCATTGCCGACGATCGCATCATCCAGATCCTTGAACATCCCGGGTGGCGCCCGCGCGGGTTGTTGAGCGACCGCCGCTGCGTCACGAAAGCAGATTGTCAAGATGATCCAGAACGCGATGTGAAAATATTTCATCTCGGGGTACCACGGGATCGGGAGTCGTCAAGAACCGTTTTGGAAGGCGCGGGGGTCAGTGAATCCTCAATCATCCGACTGAATAGAGTTCGCCATAGTTTACCGCCTACCCGCAGGCATTGGCCTTGATGCATCGGGCCTCCAGTGAGCCGGCGCCTGCGGCTGGGAGGTAAACGAAGGTTTCAATCGTACGACTGCAAATAATGGTTGTGACCAATCTGCGGTTCGAACGCGTACAGCTTCGCGTTCTTCAAGTGAAATCGCAGCTTGATCGGCCGCGCTTGCAGCAGGTGACAGTCAGGGTTGTCCTTCCACGTCAATATGTGCCGGACGCTGTCGGTGGTGATCGGCGCGCAGTCGGCCGTGCCGAAGCCTTCGATGACTTTGCCCTCCGGGTCGAGCGCCTCGACCGTGAGCGAGCCGCCAGTGGCATTCGCGTTCACAACCAGCGTGTCGCCGAGGAATACCAGCGGCCTGGTCGTGAGTGTACCGGGTTCATCTCCGGCATTAACCGAAACGAATCCGTCGAGTCGCAAGGTCGCCAGGCCGACGGCGTGATCGCTGGCGTCCTTGTGATGGTTGTACCAGTTCCGCCCGTTGATGCCCGTGTAGTAAATGCGGATTTCGTCATCGACGACCAGCGGCGGATGAAATGTTGCTGCAATCGAACCCCAGTCCCATTCCTTTTTGAATTCGCCATAAGGCAGGAACACGGCGTCCTTTGCCGTCTGTTGCCAATCGCGGTCGGCACGTAGCTCCTTCGCCGAGATCGCCCCCTCTTTTCCGACTCGCTGCCAAGTGACGCCGTTGCGGCTGAACGCCAGTTGCACGTCCTTGCGATCCATCCAGAGTTTGTCCTCGGGAATCGGCGCGATCGTTTCGCCGTGATAGGTGTTGATCAACCCGAGATAAATGCCCGCGTAGGGCAGGGCCGACATCGTGTAGTGATCGGTCGAAAACGGCCCATCCATTTTCGATTTGTTGACGACGGTTACCTTCGGCGACCAGTGCAGAAAGTCTTCGCTTTCGATCCGGCTGACGAGCCGGATGTTCGGCGGGCCGAACCGCAGGAACGCCACATATCGGTTAATGCGCTTGTCCCAGAACGGACAGACCTGCGTGTCGCTGAACGGGATTGCCGGATTGACGGCAGCTTGCGTCCAATGAATTCCATCCGCGGACCAAGCCAGATGCGTCGCGAGCGATGACGATTTCAGGTTCGGCTTGGAGATGTAGATCATCTTGAACCGCCGGGCCGGATCGGGATCCAGCTCGTCGATGAACACGCCCGGGCCGCCGGCCCACGGTTCATCCGGCGTGAACCGAACCAGATTCTTGCCAGTGGCTTCATCCGTGACGGGCCGATCCCATTTCAGACCGTCCTGCGAAGTCGCATAGCCGATGGAACCGATGGAATCTTTTTCGTCGCTCCAGATCTGATACCACTGTTTATACAAGCCCTCACGCTCGTCGCGGACGATGGCGCCAAAGGTGATGGCGTACTCCCACGACTTCTCCTTCTTCATCAACGGATTCTGCGGATGCTTGACCGGTTGATTGAGCTGCTTCCGAACGCCCTGCATCTCGCCGATCAGGTAGTCATCGATGAAAAGCTGCTTGCCGTGAATGATCGATGCGTCGCCCAGGAGTTCGTCGTCCAGATCCTTGAACATCCCAGGAGGTGCATTGCGGCTTTGAGCCAGGACGGGCGCCTGAAGAGACAGAGTCGACAGCGCAATTGCAGCGGAGATGCGAGCGATTGTGTGCATGGAAAGTCCCACGGAGCTGGATTGAGTTTCGGTTTTCCATTCAGAAAGTGTGTCGTCGGCAGGCTGGTTCCAAGTCAAAGGCGAGCGGCAGATAGGAGTTTACCAGTCGGCTCTTTTGTGTACGACGGACTTCTAGTCCGTCGATTCGCTTTACGGACGGACTAGAAGTCCGTCCTACAGCCAAAGGTCAGTTCTGTTTAGGTGCGGAATCTCCCGCCGGGTCAGAGCGATACTCGGCTTCGACAAGTCCCAAGGGCCGCTCTTGTTCGCTCATGGTCATCGCATGCAGCCGGGCGCGCGTCATGTGGAACTTGAGCCGAATCTCCTGACCCAGGAGCTTGCTCAGGTCGGCGTTGTCCGACCAGCGAACGGGATGGTCGAGAGCGTCCCCCTGGATCTCGCGAGACTCGGCGACTGTGAAGCCCGGGATCGGCTGCCAGTCGCGGGTCAGCACCTCGACGCGAATGGAACCTTTCCCCCAGGTCGCGGCGTTCAGGTACAGGTGGGGGTGCGAGACGACCCGCGGTTTCGTGAGCACGCGGCAGGGTTCCGCATCGGGCGTGCCGGTTTCCAGCGAGGCGAATCGGTCGCGCTTCAGGGTCGCCAGCGCCACGCCCCCGGAATAATCCGCCGACGCGCTTTCATCGACGTCGTGGGGAAAGTTCAGGGCCGCGTAATAGATGTAGATCGTATCATTGACCACGATCGGCTGGGGCTGCGAACAGGCCATCGCCATGAAGTCGTAATACCCCAGCGGCCCGTGCGGTATGAACGGCGTCCCGCGGCAGACCCGCGTGAAGTGAATGCCATCGCGGCTCGTCGCTAGGTGAATGTCGATCGGCTGCGGGCGACTCAGGTAGAAGATGCTCACGTAGCCGACGTACGTCGCGCCGAACTTGTGGCAGCCGAACTGGTAGAGTTCCGTGTCGGCCGGGTCATCGGCGTCCATCGCGAGAATGAATCGATGGTTCTTCCATTCACGCAGGTCGTCGCTCTCCGCATAGGCGTAGGAGCGATTGTAGCGGTCGATGGGCGACCGATTCCGATCGCTGTCGTTGGCGATCATTCGCTCGCTGAACTCGGGAATGATGCGGCGATAGATCACCCACTTCTGCTTCGCCTTGTCAAACATCAAGTGCATCAGGCAGTCGTCCCCGGTGCCCGCAACATCGTGCGGCGTTTGCCAGAACGGCGATGCCGCGCAAGACCAGTGAACGCCGTCCGGCGAGGTGACGATGTGCGCTCCGCGGCGATGATCCTGCACGATCGCCAGAGCGACGTAATTCTCCGACGGATCTCGCGGCTGCGGATGCTTGTTCACGCCCCAGAAGAACGCCTTTTTGCCCTGCGGCGCCGCAGGACGCGACGGGATGACAAACTTCTCCGGACCGTACACGAGCGGCGTGGGAGCATTCAGAACCAGGTCGCTGGCGAACACCACGTTGTGGTCGCGGCGTCCCGCCACATCGCATACCTTGAGGTCCGGATTCTCCCAATGCACACCGTCCTTCGACGTGTAATAGAGCATCCACCCCGCGTTCCCCCCGACGTACCCGGCCTTGGCATCGCTCCCTGCACGAGCCCACAACTTGAAGAGCTTTTCCTCGGCGTCATACATCGTCGTGTAGGGCTCGATGTACGTTCCCTCGCACCAGCGTTCCGGCCGGATCACCGGATTCAGCACGTGTTTTTTGGCCGGGTGCAATCTCCGCGACACGCCAGGAGTTGCTTCCAGAAACTGGTTGTCGAGGAACAACTCGGTCGTGAAGGGCGCCTGACCGGCGGGTCGGTTTCGATCGGCCGCCTTCACCGCGGCGTCGTCCGCCGAAGCGGCCTGCAACGTCCATAGCGCCGCTCCCGCGGTTCCCGCGGCCTGGATGAACTGGCGACGATTCGATTTCATTGAGCGGCCCCCGGCAGAAGTGTCGAGTTCGGATTGCGATAATGGTGCTCAGTCCGTGAACTGAAACGAGAACAAGTCGCCGTCGCGGAGTACGAAGTAAAGTTGCACCACTTGGCCCGCCAGACGACTGACATCGGTGGAGTTGTTCCACGCGGCTGTTTGATCGATGGTATCGCCGAACAACTCATCCGCGTCGGCCAGAGAAAAACCGGGGATCGGCTGGCCGCTGGAGTCTTGCAGTTCGACTCGCAGGTTGCCTGCCGCGGACGTGGCGTAGTTCAAGGAAAGGCGTCGGCCGGTGAACTTCAACGGCTTCGTCGTCAGTTGGCCACCGCGCAGCGGCGCGTGCAAGGAAACGAAGCCATCGAGCCGAATCGTGTAGCGTCGCAGCCGGTGCATCTCGTCGCGCCAAGAGCCTTCGTTAAAATGCAGCGAGATCTCGTTGGGTAGCCCGGCCGAGTCGGACTTCGTTTCGAACAGGCCGTAACTCTGATAATTGTCGCCGTAGATCCACCGGCCTTCCGCTTGCGGACCCGGACGCAGGAACGCCTCGTCCCAACGACGAAACGTCTGACCGTCGCGACTGGCGATGAGCAAGCCGTCCGTCACTTCCGCCCCTGTGTAGGCATCGCTCCCTTTCACCGAGGCCGCAAATTGCGCCCGCGTCTCGACCGGTTCCAGACGCTTCGCATGCTCCGTCAGTGGACGAGCTACGAATCGTGTCGGAAAGCCGAGCAGCAGATGCGGCGCGCGGTAGTACGGCGCGATTTGATTGGTATACATCTGCTGTGGCGGCGAATTGAGATACGTCAGCCCGACCGGTTCGGACCAAGTCCTGAAGTCCGTCGAATGCGACACGCCGATCGAACGCAGGCCCTTGAATTCGCCTTCGCTGAAGTACCGCAGATACATCGCGTAGCGCTGGCGATCCGGATCCCAGAAGACTGTGTTGTGCGAATCGAACGCGCCTTTTGTCACGACCGGCCCGTCGCTGAGCTTCGACCAGTGAATCCCGTCCGCTGACTTGAACGTCAGCAGTCCATTGCTGGCGGTCGTTCCGCCAACGGCCTTGTAGCGCTGATCGGGCGGGCAAGCCGGATTGCTGTCTTTGAACGGAGCGAAATTGTGCGTCTCGTAGCCGCCGCGCCAGAAGATGTTGTTCTCTTTCGTGCCGGTGTTGTTCATGGTCGGCGGCCAGTCGAACAGCCCGAGATTCGGCTTCACCCAATGAATGCCGTCGCGGCTCTCGGCGTAGCAGACGACTTCCGACTGAGCCTGCCGCAGCGGCGGAGGGTCGATGATGTAGCGATGGCCGCGGTAGTACATCCGATAGACGTCGCCGTCCTGGAATACGGTCGGATAACCGCTGGCATTCCCTTCCCACGGCTTCTCGAACGTGATCGCGACTTCGCGCGGCGTCGGATGATGCAGCCGCAATTCGGCACGCCCTTCGAGCCGCTCGATCAACGCCTGGTCGACGAACAGTTCCCGTCGCGAACCAATGTCGATCGGATCCGCGCCAGCCGCGAAGCTCGTCCACACCGACGCCAGGAAGACCGAAAGCCATTTCAGCCGAGTGCCCATGTTTTGCTTTCCGGAAACCTCAATCGGTCACACAGCGTTGCGCCGCGTCGAAAAAGACAGAGCATATCGACCTGTTCCTGATGCTGAAAGTCCATTGAGTTTATCTATTCGCTGGCGACCATCAATCGCGACGACAATTTCCATTCCATTCGCGCCCCAGGACAAACCGTTTGATGGACTTGGCGCAACAAATTACCTCGGACACGCCCTCCTGAGCAGTCTGAGTGCGCGAAAATGGCCGCTCCGGTTCAGAGCCCGGTCGTGCTCAATCGTCGCCTCAACTGAAAGTAGCAAAGCCAGGCGACACCTGCCGCCAATATCAAAGCACCAGCGAGCAGAGGATGGTCACGAATGACCCATCCCCCACCCCACGAAGTGTCGTAGACGGTCAAGGGAGTTAATGTCAGGAACGCGGCGATGATGAACAACCAATCCCGAAGTCGCAACACACGCTTCGTCATCTGGATTGTCTTAATTTCATTTTCCGGCTTTAGCGGTGGCAAATCGTTCGTGCGAAATGCTTTTGGGGACTCGCGAATCAGCTTGGAAAATTCCCTGTCATGCTCAAGGAAATCATCAATCAAATGCCGCGTGTCATCGCTAGCCTCTCCGGATTCGTAGAGCGGCCAAAGGTCGGATATCACGTCTCGTGTAATCTTCATCGTCAGTCACCTGTAGTCATGAATTTTTGGGAGAGCTTGATGCGGGACCGATGCACTCGTACCTTCGCCGCCGACAAGCTGATGCCCAATGCCCTGGCGATTTCCTCGTACGAAAGTTCACACTTCGTCCGCATCAAGAACGCCGTTCGTTCGCCCTCCGGCAATTCTGCAATGGCAGACTTCAACACTTCCAGTTCGTCTTTGGTTTCGGATTCCTCATCTGGAGAAGGAGACTTGTCCTGCGGGCTGTCGGACAATCGCTCGTAACGACTCGAACGCCTTCGTCGACTTACATACACGTTGCGAGCAATGGTTAACAAGTACGCCTTCATGGTCGCAACCTGCAAACTGTCTCGGCTTCCCCAAAGGCGTAAAAATGTTTCCGAAACAATGTCTTCCGCTTCGATGGGGTTGCCGCAAAGCCAACAGGAAAAGCGATATACGTCTTCCGAATACGTTCGATAAATTTCTTCGAAAGTGCTCATTCCTTGTTTACCCGAGGATAATACGCGGGACGTGAGCGAAAGTTACACCGGAACCATGAGATTCCTTGGCAAAGAGAATACAGAGTATTCTAATGATGGTTCGCGGTGAGAGGGCATGCACCCCTTTCAAGGTCTTGGGAGTTCATTTTAAGCTGCTGCTGAACCGTGTAGTGACTCGGCCATGATAAAATAGTCCGATACGATGTTTGAACAAGGCGTATGCAATCGGCAATCGCACTCCAACAGGCCGGAGACAAATATGACGATTCAAGCTCCGCTGAATCGACGCGACTTTCTGCTCATTTCCGCGGCATCGGCCGCCACCGCTGCGGCGCAAGCCGTCCAGGCAGCACCGGCGCGCCGGAATCCTGGATCGCTGATTCTGAACGATGACGGCTATGTCTTTCTGAGCCTCAGTGACGACCTTCACAAGGACGACTTGCGGCGATACCTGCAAAGCTACTGCCAGGCGGGCGTGCATACGATCGCCTATTGTGTCGGGGATATGTCGTGGCCGACTTTGTATCCGACCAAGGTCGGGGTTCACTACGAGGCGGTCAAACCGGAAGGCAACATCAAGTCGATCCGGGTGCATCGAAACGTGATGAACTTCGACGAAGAGCCGGGGGGTTACTTCGGGACTGTCATTTCTCTCGTCCGCGAGTTGGGAAAAACCGTACTCGCCAGTTTTCGCATGAACGACGCCCACTTCACCCAGGTCGACAATCCCAACGTGAGCGAGTTCTGGCGAACACACGCCAAGCGGACGCTCGGCCCCGTTTACGGATACTACGGCGGATGTCTGAACTACGAGCACGACGAAGTGCGACAGCACGTCTATGATCGGATCGTCGAGTTCGCGGCCCTTTATCCCGACATTGACGGGATCGAACTGGATTGCATGCGGTCGCCGTTCTTCTTTCCTCCGGATAAGGGGCCGGCCGATGCTCCGCTGTTCACGGAATTGGTGAAGAAGATCAAGGTGTTCCTCGCCGATCAGGCGCGAAGGCTGCAACGTCCCGAGTATCTCCTGACCGTCAACGTCCCACTCACGCCCGAGCTGGCATTGGCGAGCGGTCTGGACGTCGCCACCTGGGACCGGGAGAAGTTGTTCCACGCCATCAGCGCCGGCACCTACAACGCTTACATGAACCATCCGATGGAGACGTGGAAGCGGGCGTTGCCGCATGGAACTCCCGTGTTGGCATACGTGGGCTGTTCGCCGAACGACGGCCAGTACCTGGCCCGCGAGGAGTACCGGGCCGCGGCTGCGAATGCGCTTAGCAGCGGGGCAGACGGCGTCTACCTGTTCAACTACCCGTGCCTGTTCGAGCTCGCCATGCAAACCGCCAGCGACGTGGCCGGCGTGCCGATGAAACTGACGGACCTGCGCACCAGCGGCCAGCGCGATTTCGGTCAGGTGGATCGGGCTCTCGATGAGATCGGCAGCGCCGCAGCGCTACGGCACCAGGACAAGCACTACCTGTTCTACTCCACCCGCGTCCAGAATTACCGCCACCACGATCCGGATCAAGCGAGTCTGGAACGCTCCCCTTCGCCGGGTGGCCTCACGTCGCGATTCCGTTGCTTCGAGGACTTCGACGGCGTGCGGTCGATCTCGCTGCGTTTCAAACTTGAAAACACGGCCAGGAGCGAACGGTTCTCGTTGACGCTCAATGGAAAGCCGATTGCCGACGATCAAGTAACTCTGCGCTACGCCGCGAACGGTCGAGACACGCGGATGCACACGAACACACTCGGACCGTTCCTGGAATACCACGTGGGGCTGAACCCGTCGCAGCTCCAGGCCGGAGTCAACGAACTGGTCGTCACTCCCACAAGCCTCCGTCCGGATCTGACACAGCGAATTCACTTGATGGAGCTGGAACTGCTGGTAACGTATCCGTCGTAGCGGGAAAGCGAGATAACAGCGCTGGGTTTGTGGTCGAGAGACGAGAACGACCCTGGTCATCTTCAAGCCAGGTACACGCTGGTTCGGCCGTCGTGCGACGGCATTTCATGAGCGGGCACGCTTCAGTGCGGCGGCGATTTCCTGCTCGATCACGGGGAGTGGATTGAGCAGCGCGGTCGGGTTTTCGACGGGCGTGACCTCGTTGCTGAGTGGGTCCCAGTTCACGGCGCCGAAGCGGCAGGGAGCCGGATTGCCGGTGACGATGTGCATGGCGGCATCGTCCTTGTCGTAGTGCCAGAACTCGAACGGGAAGTGCATGAAGCCGTGCTGCTCCATCAGGCCCGTAATGGCCAGGCGGTTCTCGATAAATTCCGGCGCGACGAACGGAGAACGCATCGGCGTGCATTCGCTCATTTCCAGATACGGATAACCGCGCCAGACCTCGGTGCCGTCGTCGCGGCGCCAGACGGAGATGTCAATGGCCGAGCCAGACATGTGCGCGCCGATCTTCGGCATGTTGGCCGTCAGCACGATGGAGCGGCGGAACATCAGTTCGGGCGTCGGAATCTCGCCGCCCAGTTCCCAGATGCACTTCTTCAGGATCGTGTCGAAGACGGACGGTTTGCGCACGAGTTGGCGCTGCATCTCCAGCGTGCGGAAGCAGTCCTCGATCTGCAGAGCCCAGCCACGCTCGTTCATCGCGCGCCCGATCGCCACGACGTCGTGAGTGAGGGTCTCGCGCATGGAGTACACGCGGTCGAGTTCTCCGGCGATTTTGCTCCTGGAGAATCGCATCTCCACTCCCGCGCTGGCGGCCGCATCGGGCAGTGAGGCGAATCGCTCACCGCACTCGTTCACGGGAAACGCGATGAGCTTTTCGACCATCGCGTAGCCTTGTTCCATTTGCTCGGTCCAGTAGGCGCGACGGGCGGTTTCGTTGTGGTCGTTGTTGTTCATGGCGGATGAATGGGTCCTGGATCTTTGTGGGCGAGTTGCTCCGCACGTCGCCGCCGAGTCGCGGAGCGACTCGGCCACAACTTAAGGCCTGGCGGAGGGCGTGGAATGAAGGCGCGCCTTTTCCTCCGCTTCGCGCTTCTGGATGTCCTTCGGATGCTTCGAGATCGATTCAAAGACATCGCCGATGACGCGGTCGGCCAGCGCGCCGAGACGTTTGAGGATGATCGGCTCGGCCTCGGGCAGCAGGTTGGAGCTGTTCGGTTCGTAGCCGCCGACTTGATACGCATCGGCGGTGGCGATGTAGCCGATGTTGCCATTCGCATAGCCGACAATGATCGGTGTGGTGCGATCCGCGATGGCCGCTTCGAGCTTGAAACCGTATTCGACCATCGGCTCGCCGGGCATGGTGAGCAAGAGGAACGGGCCGATTTTCATCGCCATCAACTCCGCGCGGACCGGCTGCTCTTTGCCGGGCAGTTCGATCACCTCGCTCGCGACGCGGATGGGGTAGAACATGGCGCGTTTGGCAAGCTGCTCGCGCGTCAGGCTGAAGGCCGCCGCGCGCACGGTCGCGCCGCCCAGGTCGCGTCCGGCCCATTGAATGTCCGCCTCGTCGGCGCAGCGATACGGATAGCCGGGCAGATTCGGCCGGATGTCGCCCGCGCAGCCCTGAAGGAACAGCGAGGCGGTTTTGCCCGCGTAGATCGACTCCACAAAAGTCTGCGCCTCGCCGGGAAAATCAGCCGTCATCTTCGGATAGCCCTTCGGATAAGGCGGCGAGCCTTTGTCACCCCATGTGAAGAAGCACGGATGGCAGACCGCGTGCATGACAATGGCCAGCGGCGTGAGTGACCGGCCATCGTCGAAGCGCAGCACCTTCACGCGCGGATCATTCGGGCCGTCTGGGTTCAGCCGGATCACCGCGCGTCCGTCGATCGTCTTGCGGCGGTTGATGCCAAAGCTGATGCGGTCCTCGGCCATTCCGATGCTGACCGGCCGCATGTTTCCCGCGGCCTCCTTGGCCGCTGAGGCGAGCTTGGCGATCACCTCCGAGGCCCAATTCGCGTTCTCCCGCCATCCGGGACCGGAGTGATTGTGTGAGGCGCAGACCATGATGTTCGCTGCGGGCACGCCGGTCTCTCTTTCGATCGCCGCCCGCGCCCGCGTGACCATGTCGTCCCACGCGCCGATGACATCCAGCGTCACGATGGCCGCCTTCGTTTCGTCGTCATCCAACACGAGTACACCAGCCCGTAGCGGATCGCGCACGCCATTCACCACGCGCGTGTGACCGGTGACGGTGATGTCCTGCACCTCGGCCGGCGTAATATCCACCTTCGCCACCCCCGCCTTGAGATTCGAGACGACGGGAAAGACCCCATCAATGACCTGCGCAGACACGTTCGTGGTGAGCAGAAGAAAGACGAGTAGATATCTCATGAGAGCGGTTCCCTCGAACAGATTGAGCGTGTTTTCAAGCCTTAGCGACCTACTTCAGCGTGCGCAGAAACGCGAGCAAATCCCGCAACTGATCGTGCGAGATCTGCTTGTCCAAACCCTGCGGCATGATTGAGACGTCGCTGGGCCGGATGTCTTCGATCTCGCTGCGCGGAACCCGAATCTCGCTGCCGTCGGTCGAGACGAGATGCACGGCGGACGCGGTCTCGCGGCGGATCAATCCCGTCAGCGTTTGCCCGGACTGAGTGGCGACGACGTAGCTTTCAAAACCGTTCGCCAGCGATGCGCTCGGCAACAGCACGGCCTCGGCCAGCTGCCGCGTGCTGCGGACTTTGGCGATCTGTGACAGATCCGGCCCCACCATTCCCCCTTTGCCGCTGATGCGATGACACCCCGCGCAGGCCAGCCGATTGCTGAAAAATAACTGCTGGCCCGATTCGGGATTGCCTTCCTCGACCTGCGCCTCAAGCAAGCCCAGCTCGACCAATTGGTCGACGTTGGCGGCAGCCGCGTCGGGGAATCGCTTCTTCGCCGCCGCGACGACCTCCGCCGGAAAACCTGCGAAGACGGCCTGCACGCGGATCGGCGAGAGCGAATCGAGGCCCGGCGCAACGGCCAGCGAGGCGACCAGGGACAGCCCCATCTTGCGCGCGGCATCATCCTGAATTCGTTCCCTGCGCACCGCCGTTTCAAACGCGCGGAGCAAGGCGGCCAGTTCCAACGGCCCGGCTTGTTTGATGACGGTCAGCAGCGACGTCAATTGCGCGGGCGTCAGGTTCGCCGACGACAGCGCATTCGCTGCCGCCAACCGCTCCGCCGGCGCGGCGTCGACGGCCAGTTGTGCGATCAGGAGTTGCAGCTCCGCATCGTTCAATTCGGCGTCATAGCGCGCGACGAGATTCAGCGCAGCCAGACGAACGGCGTTCGGCTGTTTATCATTCCGCGCCGCCTCGCGCAGCGGCCTATCGAGCGGCTTCGTATCGAACGGCCTCAAGCCGGCCAGCAATTGGCGTTTAACGTTCTCATCGGGATGGGCCAGTAGCCCAGCGAGCGGATCGAGCCACATCGGCGGCAATGACGTTCGCTCCATCCGGCCGATCGCTTCCAACAATGTCTGTAGTGTTTCCCCATCGGTCTCCGACCGTCCGAGCGTTTTGGCGACCAGCGCCTGGACGGTTTCGTTTTCCGAGAATGCCGCCACCGCGCCGGAGATGATTACACGCTGCGTGGAACTGATTTCGCTCGCCGCGAGCGATTCGCGAAGCAGTGCCACGATTTCTTCCGCCCACGTCGGATGCCTGGCGATGACTTCTAAAGTTGCACGTTGCAATTCGGAGTCGGTCGCAGCAAGCAGCCCCGCGACCGACTCCTGGGCCAGCGAATTTTCGTCGATCTGATCGAGCGCGATCAGCGCGGCTCGCTGCACGCGCGGATTCTCCTCCGTCAGCCCAGGCTGAATCGCCGCAACGTCGCCGATCTCGATCAACGCATAGACTAAAGCATGTTCGAGGAACTCGTCCTTCGCCGTGCGGAGCGAATCGAAGACCGCCCCCACCGCCATGGCATCACCGATCAAACCCAGTGCGGTCGCAGCTTCGCGGCGTACCGGCAGTTCATCGTCGATGACGAGCTTCATCAAGCCGGTGACAGCGGCCGAGGCACGCATGACGCCCAATGCATGCGCGGCGGACTGGCGCACGCTGGGATCGCGGTCCGATAACGCTTCGCACAAAGCGGCCTGTGCGGAATCGCCGATTCGGGCCAGCGTCCAGACGGCGTTGCGGCGAAGTTGCAGTTCGCCGGCCGACAAGGCTTCGGCGAGTTGCGGCACGGCATCATTTCCATGCTCGACCAATCGCGATATCGTCCGGTCGCGAACCACCGGGCGCGGATCGTCCAGCAAGGCGGTCAATTCCCGAATCGAGGCGTTCTTCCAATCGAACCGCAATCCGCGCGGATCATCGGGAGTCGGCCCGTCGGTTTTGCGGATGCGATAGATGCCGCCGAAACCGCCGGGCATGCCGTTCTTCGATCTGGGGCAACCCATCGTCAGCCACGCGCCAGTGTCGATGAGCAGTAAACTTCCGTCGGCGTCTTCCAGGATGTCGGCCGGATGAAAATCAGCACTCGGAGACCGGAGGAACACTTCATGCTCGCCGCGGAACGTCGCGCCGATCCGTTCGATCCGAACGCGGAGCAGTTCGTGCGTATTGAACAGGCACGTGAATATATTGCCCCGATAATCGTCGCCGAAGTGCGAGCCGCGCATCCGAACCAACCCGGCCGGAGCAACCTGGCCCCAGCGGATGGCGGCGGGGAGATAGCGGCCGGTTTGTTTCAAATTCGGCACCCGCAGCCGCTCGGCATAAGAGCCGCCGTGCACCCAATGGACGAGGGAGTCGCAGCGGCCGCCGACGCGGTCAAAAATCGCGCACGTGCCGAGCATATCGCCTTCGTCCGTGAACTCGACTTCGACCGGATTGATTCCCGCGTGGCTTTCGACGCGGACATCCGAGCCGTCGGTCTTGCACGAAAAGACGCTGGCCCAGTTCCCCTTGATGGCCGGCCCGCCATCGTTCGGCACAAGGTTGTAGCCGAACGTCCCGCCGGAAAAGAGGAGCCGGCCGGCCGGCGTGAGATACGGCCCGTGCTGGTTCGCATTGCCGATGAGATCCATCTCGCCGAGGAGTTGCTCGCGATGATCGGCGACGCCGTTGCCGTCGGTGTCATCGAGCCGCCAGAGATACGGGGCCGACATGATGAAGAACGTGCCGTTATGGCACAGCGCGCCTTCAGGCATGACCATACCGTCGGCGTAGATGGTGCTCTCGTCGAACTTGCCGTCGCCGTCGCTGTCTTCGATCATCCGCACGAAGCGCGGCGTCTGTTCGAGCAGGGCGTCTTTACCGAGATTCTGCCCGTCGCTTTCGGCAATGAACAACCGGCCGCGCTCGTCGAACGCCGCCATCATCGGAAACTTCACCAGCGGTGGTCCGGCGACGAGTTCAATGGTGAAGCCATCGGGGACTTCAATCGGCGGCGGCGTGAATTCGACTTGATCGTCGATCGCCAACGCAGCGCCGGCCATCAGCAACAGCGCGAGCAGTCCGCGGCAAATCGCCAGCGACATGTCGTTATCCTTTCTGAATCGCCCGATTCAGAATGTTTCGCGTGATCTGCTGCACGCGTTCGTCCGGCCCGTGCGGCCGCGACCAGTGCGACCACGGCAGCATGTGCCCCGGCGGAGAGGAGACGCCCTGCGCCCACCAGATTGTCGAAGCGTTGAACACGAAATTGTTTTGCGGGCCGGGATAGATCGTCGCCGCCCAGCGGCCGGGCGTCGTGCCCCACGACAGAATTTTCCCCTCGCCGACGACTTCCAAGCCGGGAATCTCGGCCGGCTCGCCGTGGAATTCCCAGCCAACCAGACCCGGAATGCGGTCGCCGAGCTTCATGCCCGTGTTGGCGAACATCCAATGCGCAGGCTTGGTGCAGATCCAATCGCCGCTGCCGTTAAACGGCACGACGGTTCTGGCCCCAATCAACTGACGCTCGTCCGGCCCGGCGACTTCAAACGGGCCGAGGATCGTCGGATACGCGGCTTTTTCCGCTTCTGATAGCTCCCCATACGGCCCGGCGCGCGTGATGATCCGATTCGGCCGCCCGTCGCTCGACGGCGTAAACGGCGACATCATGTATGCGACGTTGGCCGAGAAGAAGAGGACGCTGACGCCACGCCGCACGGCTTGCATCAACGATTCAAATTGCCGCAGATCCCAATACTCATCGTGGCCGACGCTCAGGAAAGCACGGCAACGCGAGGCGGCATCGGCCGTCAGCACGTCGCTGTTTGAGCAATACGTGACATCGTAGCCCTGCTGTTCGAGCCAATAGCACAGCGGGAATTCCCACAGCAGAAACTCGCCGGAGCCGATCGACTGCGGGGCTTCGATCAGGAACGGAAATTTTCCGTAGGGCCGATCGAACGAAACGGAAACATCCGCCGCATGCGCCGCCCGCGGATCGGTGTACAACGAATACGCATCGGGCCACTGATTGTAGGCCTGCCACGTGTTGTCGCTGCATTGAAACAGAAGATCGGCCCGGCGTTCGTCGCGCACGATGAAGATGACGTAACTCTGGTAATACCCCGTCCCCTCGTCGTCGGTCAGCGTTGTCAGTTTCCCGAGATAAACGCCGCTGATCCAATCGACGGGAATGGTCAACTCCGCGGACGTTTTCCAGCGGCATTCGCGCAGCCGTTGCGGACCGACTTCGGGCAACGGCTGAAGCGTGCCGTCAAAGGGTCCGAACGTCCCCATCAACCGAGCACCTGCGCCGCCGTAATAACCCATGCGGAAGACGTCGATCTGAAACGTCGCGGCGGGATCGGTGCTGACCTTGATTTCGATCGTTTCGCCGGCGGCGACGCTCTGCTGCGAGCAGTACCCCTCGATCTTCGGCGACCGCAGTCCGCCGATGCGATCCAGCGCCGGCCGCGTCAACTGCCAATCGCGGCTGCCGGCCTTGGCGTTCTCAGCCGTGATCCGATTGGCGGCAGTGGTCGCAGCAGCTTCTGAAACGCCGCCAGCCGCAACATTCGCCGTTGCCAGCGACGCAATCGCGCCCAGCAGAACGTCACGCCGGGATGTGCCTGATGAATCGTCGGTCATGGGACGCGTCTCAATTCCCTGATGGATTTCGTCGCGAAGCTTCGCACATTTGAACGGTGGATGCAACCGCTTGAACTTCCGGTGCCGTCGCCGATGGGGCTGGCGATCCTGGGCCCCGCCTGCCCCGCCTGCTGGGCGCATGACGACGCCTACTCGTACGACTGCAAATAATGGTTGTGGCGAATCCGGGGCTCGAATGCGTACAGTTTGGCGTTTCTCAAGTGAAACCGCAACTTGATCGGTCGGCCCTGCAACAAGTGACAATCCGGGCTGTCTTTCCATCTCAAGACGTGTCGGACACTGTCGGTGGTGATCGGCGTGCAGTCGGCCGTGCCGAAGCCTTCGATGACTTTGCCGTCGGCATCGAGTGCTTCGACGGTGAGCGACCCGCCGGCGGCGTTCGCGTTCACGACCAGCGTGTCGCCGAGGAATAACAGCGGCCTGGTCGTGAGTGTACCCGGTTCGTCGCCGGCGTTCACCGAAACAAAACCGTCGAGCCGCAACGTCGCCAGGCCGATGCCGCTGTCTCGCGCGTCCTTGTGGTACGTGTGCCAATGTCGTCCGGTGATGCCGGTGTAGTAGAAGCGAATTTCGTCGCCGACGATCAGCGGCGGGTGATGCGGGTAGATCTGGCCCCAATCCCAATCTTTTTGAAATTCGCCGTACGGGAGGAACGTCGCCTGCTGAGCGGCCTGTTTCCAGTCCCGTTCGCCGCGAAGTTCTTCCGCGGAGATGGCTCCTTCTTTCAACACGCGTTGCCAGGTTACGCCATTTCGGCTGAACGTCAGTTGATTGTCGACTCGATCCATCCACGGCTGATCGTCGGGAATCGGCTTGATCGTCTCGCCGTGATACGTGTTGAGCACCCCAATGTAGACGCCGTGATACGGCATCGCGCCCATCGTGTAGAGTTCGGTGTTGAAAGGAGCGTCCAGCTTGCTCTTCTTGACGACGGTGACCTTGGGCGACCAGTGGAAGAAGTCCTCGCTCTCGATGCGGCTGATGATGCGCACATTTGGCGGCCCGAACCGTAAGTAGGCGACGAAGCGATTCAGCCGGGCATCCCAGTACGGCGCGATCTGCGTGTCGCTGTACGGGATCAGCGGGTTCTTCGGCTCGGGCTTCCAGCGGACGCCATCGGCCGAATAAGCGACGCAACTCTGCAGCGAACTCGATTTGCCGTCGGGCTTCGCCAGATACATCATCTTGAAGCGGCGCTCGGGATTCTTTTCCGCCGCGTCGATCATCACTCCCGCCCCGCCGACCCACGGCTCCTTCGGCTCAAAAATCGCCCAGTTGTTGCCGGCCCGCGGATCGGTGATCGGTTTGTCCCAGGCAATCCCATCCGGCGAAGTGACGTAGCCGAATGACCCGACAGCGTCCTTGTCGTCGTGCCAGATTTGGTACCAGATCTTGTACAAACCATCGCGCTCATCGCGGACGACCGCGCCATAGCCAAACGGCGACGAGAGCTTCTCTTCCCACGGCTTGTCGCGGCGGATCAGCGGATTCTGCGCACACTTGACCGGTTGATTGAGGACCTTCTTCGCGCCGCTCAGTGATTCGATGACATAGTTGTCGATGAAGAGTTGCTTGCCGTGCAGCACCATCGCCTTGCCGACGATCTCGTCATCGATTTCCTTGAACATGCCGGGAGGCGCCTGGCGACTTTGCGCGCGCAGTGGTGAAGTCAGCAACAGGGCCGTGATCGCGAGCGCGCAAGCGATGCGAATGGAATGGACCATGAAAGTCTCGTCGTGGAAAGATTGACTCGATTCTCGGATTCAGCTGCTCCTTGTGCTGGAAGTCCATTGAGTTTATGTATTCGCTGCCTACAATCAATGGCAACGACAACAAACTGCCACGGAGTCTTCAAGCGATGAAGCATCTTGCGGCTGTGCTCGCATCTCTGCTGGCGGCTTTCTGCGCAGACAGTGCCAACCCGCACATGTTCGGCGTCCCCTGGATCCGTGGGACGTTCCTGTCACTCAGTGATTTGCCGCCGAGGAAACCTGACGCGGCCGTGCGGCAAAGTGGCCGAGTCGCTCCGCGACTCGGCGTCGAGTCGCAGAGCAAATCGACCACAAAGTCAATACCAGGAGAGAGCGAATGACTGCGCGAAACATGCGAACGGTCTGCTTCGCGACGCAAGTTGCCATGGCGATGATGCTCCCGATCGCAGTCGCTGCGGATCTGCCGGCGGAGCCATGGTTCATCAGGCAGGATCTGTTCATTAGCGGTCACGACAATGTGAATATCTATCGCATTCCTTCGTTGATCGTGTCGCCCAAGGGGACGATTCTGGCGTTCTGCGAGGCGCGGCAGGGGGATGATGGCGATCCCACGAACCTGGTGCTCAAACGCAGCCTGTACGAAAACCCGCCCAGCCAGCCCCGCAATCTCAACGGCTATCCGCGCACGTTTGGATATGGCGTGAATTGGCAACCGATGCAGATTGTGCTCGCGGGCAAAGGAGAGGCGATCATGCAGCCCTGCCCGGTTGTCGATCGAACGACGGGCGAACTCCTGATCTGTTGTCAAGAGATCCGCGGTGGCCTTGCCAATCTGCTAAAAAACGAGTGGCACGGGCGCTGCCTCATCCTGCGCAGCGTCGACGATGGCGTGACCTGGTCGCCGCCGCAGGAGATCACGGAAAGCGTCGGTCACTTCGCCGCAGGCCCGGGCATCGGCATTCAGTTGAAGAGCGGCCGGCTGGTGATTCCCGGCTATTCCAAGGAGGGGTCTCGGGTCATCTTCAGTGACGACCACGGTCGAACCTGGCGAGCCGGAACGCCCGTGAACAACAAAGGATGCAACGAATCGCAAGTGGTCGAACTGAGCGATGGTTCGCTGCTCATGAACATGCGTCAGGGGGGCCGCCGACGCTACGTGGCCCTGAGCAAGGATCAGGGTGAAACGTGGTTTAAGGAGAACAATGAAGAGTCACTGCCCGATCCTGGGTGCCAGGCCAGCATTCTCCGATTTCCGAATCGAGCGGCGGGGGGGCGCGACCTGCTGCTCTTCTCGAATCCGCCACACCCCTCCCCCTTCGAGGCCAGGCGCAATCTCACGGTTCGACTCAGTGACGACGACGGGCAATCCTGGAAAGTGTCGCGCGAGGTGGACGCCGGCCCCGGCGCGTATTCGTCAATGGCGGTTCTCGCCGACGGTACCACGATCGGATTGCTGTACGAAACCGGCGCGACACACCCCTACGAGAAAATCGCCTTGGCGCGGTTCAATCTCGAATGGGTCACAACGGAACCGACGAAATGATTTGCCCCCTAGGATCTGCCCGAATCCTGACCGACTCGTACTTGGCCATAGCAATCTTCGGCGTCGTTGAGTCGGGCTCAGAGAGATGCCCCATCGTGCGGCCAGACGGGCTGGCCTGACGTTGCGCACATCAACCAGAGAGCGACTGGCATGAATCTGTTGAGACCAGGAACGACGATCGGCTGGACTCTGACGGCCGCAATGGCGATGGTGCTCGTCTTGTCGCCGGTCCGTGGAATTGTCCGCGGCAACGAACCGGTGGCGCCGAGCATCGAACAGAAACCGTTGTTTCAGGCCGGCGAGGACGGTTACTTCAACTACCGCATCCCCAGCCTGGTGGTGACATCACGGGGCACGGTGCTGGCGCTCTGCGAAGCGCGCAAAAAAACGGGGCACGACTGGGATGACGTGGACCTGGCTCTCAAGAAGGCCGACATTATCGAGCTGTCCGAAGCACATATAGCCGCGGTCAATCGTCGGCGGCGGGTTTACGTCAACAACGATGTCGGCTACGACGCCGTCGCCATGGGTCCGAAGTTGACGGCCATCAAGCCCAATGAATGGCTCGCCGCAAGATTCAGCGCGTTCGACCAGCCGGGCAGTCAGGTCGACTGCGTGGGGTGGTGCCTGGATGAAGGGAATATCGCCGCGTATCCCAGCAAGGTTCTTCCGGAGTTGCAGTACCCGACGCTGCTGCGTTGGCGAGCCGAGGGCGTTGACATCGCCCAACGCATCGTTGAAGAGAGCCATCAGCGAAAGCTGGAAGTGTTCTGGGAACACCGTCTGAACGGTGCCGATCGCGAAGTGGATGTGAACACTCCGGCACGACATCCGCTGAAGGACCAGCACCCCGAATGGCTGCTGGAAGGGAGTTGGTGGAAGCCGGGGCTGTGGAATTTCGCGGTTCCTGAAGTGCGCCAATACAAGGTCGCCGCGCTCAAGGAGGTTGCCGAGCGTTACGACCTGGATGGCCTCAATCTCGACTTCGGTCGTCATCCGCCCTACCTGCCCGCCGGTGTGCAGTGGGAGCACAGGGAAGCGTTAACGGATTTCGTGCGACAAGTGCGGCTGATGTTGCAAGCCGTGGCAGCGAATCGGGGCCGGCCGTTTCTGTTGTCGGTTCGAGTGGCCGATACGGTTCCTGGCTGCCACTTCGACGGCCTGGACGTGGAGACGTGGATACGCCACCACCTTGTCGACATGATCATCATCGGCACACGGTCGATTCAGGTCGACCTCCCCGGTTTCAAACGCATCACGACGGGCCATCACGTCAAGTTGTATCCCTGCATCGACCAGCATCACTCGCCCGATGGCTACCATGCCGTCCCCTCGCGCGAGTTTCTGCGCGGCGTCGCGGCGAACTGGTGGCACCAGGGAGCCGACGGCATCGCCACCTTTAACTTCTGGAATGAGCTGCCCGACTCTGCCAAGGCGATCGGCTCATCCGGGCCGCTGATCGACGGCCAATCGGTCCATGCCCTCGCCTACAAAGAGATCGGTGATGCAAAGCAACTGGCGTCGCTCGACAAATGGTTCGTCGTCTCCCGCCGGTATGGAGGCGGTTTCTACGACCGTCTGGGAAACCGGTGGGACGATTACACCAATCTGAACCATCAGGCTCCGCTGCCGCTAAAGCTTGGTGCCGACCCGACGTGGGTCGAGGTGTCTTTGGCCGACGACATCGCGACCCGAGCGAACCGGATCGATCGACTGGAACTCCGTCTGCAACTCTCCGCCGAGATCGCCCCCGAACAAGTCGCCGTCAAGTTCAACGGCATCAGGCTGCGGCCTCAACAGCAGGAAGGCAACTGGTGGCTATCTCCTCTCACTCCCCATCAAACCGCACCGGGACGCAACCTGATCACGCTGGACCTCGCCGAGCCGAGTGGACGCGAGCAGGCCGTCTCATTGGAGAAAGTCGAAGTTCATGTGAAATACCGGACGGAAAGCCACGGGAAGTAACATTGTACCTCGCGCAGGCCGTGGGCAAAAACACCGACACAGGCTGCTCCGCCTGCCAGCCGCCCAGAGCTTTTTCGATGTTGTTTTTTCTGCGAACCTTTCAGCAGCCTCTGCCGTCTAACCCATCAGACGCCAGACGCGCGACCGCAGGTGGCCGTAAGCAGAATAAGGACACCGACGATGTTGACTTTACGATCGAGATTCATATCCGAACGACGAGGGAAAGGTAGTTTCGCCTCCAAGAGCGCGAATACCCTTCCCCTCCGTTTGCGCTTGTGACGCTCGATGGAGTCCTCACGGGATTTTCCAAAGAAGACCCGGTGTCACAAGTGCAAGTGACACCGGGTTTTTTCGTGCCCGGACGACAGCCTGGGCTGGTAGCTGAGACGGTATAGCGGCGGTCTGAAGAACCGCAGACGAGGGTTCGAGCACCTCCCGGCCCACTGAAGAGACTTGCAGCTTGAGACCTGAGGCTTGGGGGAAAAAGAACTCGTTCACCCTTAAGTCTCAAGCCTCACGACTCAAGCCTCGCACTGGCGCGTAGCTCAACGGTGAGAGCGGCGTCCTTATAAGACGCAGGTCGTGGGTTCAACTCCCATCGCGCCGACTGAACCGAACGACATGGGACTAAGGTGTTAGCGGCAGCCGACCCAGCAGTCGGCTACTGCTGCCTGCCGGGTGCCCCGCGGCTGTTAGCCGGTGGGGCCAGGGTTCGAGCCCCTGTGGTCCCGCTGACAATTCGCAAGCACTGGTCGTCTAGCGGCGAGGACTCCGCACCCGAAATGCGGCGACGCCGGTTCGAGTCCGGCCCGGTGCTCTTGATCCTTGACAATTCGGCACACGCAACAAGCGCCCATGATGTAGCGGCAGCCTACTGCTAGGCATCCAGAATCTCTGCAAGCGGCTTCCGCCATTCTCGTGGTAAGGCGACCATAGTGTTCTTCTGAACCCACGTTAGACCACTTGCCTCGTACGCTTGGGTGTAGACCCAGTTCGCGATCCGCAGGGACGTCGGAAGATCATGAAAGACGCCGCTGCGATCGAACTCTGCGGCAAGCTGCTCTCGATGCTGCCGGTTCCGCTCCGCCCAGGATGCCAAGTAGTCAGCTGCTGCCAGATGATCTGCTTTCGCAGCATTGCACGCCTGATGGGCAGCGACGAAGTTATGGCCGAGATCAACTGGGTACTTTGACCAGGGAACGAAGTGGTCAACATGTCCCGGCTGACGCATTTCCTTCTTACAGTAGAAACATCGACCGGACTGCACGTCCTCGAGAATCCTCCGCACGATACTGAGGTCGGATCGCTCGCTGCCAAACAGAAACTCTGAGAGATCCGCAGTGGTTCCCATCGCGTCGCGGTTATTCCGGCGAACATACCTTACCCATGCTCCTCGTACGAGGTCACAGATCAGCCCGTAGAATTGCCGGAAGCAATACGCAACTCCTGGGCGAAGCTGAATTGTCGTCCCTTTGCCGACGTTTTCGTACAAGAAGTCGAAGCTCGACTGTCCCACGGTCTGGAGCTTCCAGAGTGGCATCTGCCGAACGACGTGATCAACACCCTCTACAAGTACTCTCCAAACATGCTTGTGCCGTCGAACCTTGCCAACGGAATCACCATGACTCTTCCGCGCTATAAAGACCTGCCGGATAATGGCTGCCTGTCTGCCAGTGTTTTGCCGCAGCACTACTCCGGCGGACGGGTCAACCTTCGGAACGTACGGCACGACCTGTCGCCAGTAGTATTGAATGAACTTCTCCGCGATCAACTTTGTGGAAATCGTTAGCGGGTTTCCGGTGTCGTCACCTCTCTCAACCGCCATGTCCGCCAGCGCGAGAAGCAAGGCATACTTGTAGGTCGCGACGAACTGCCCTTCGGACAACAATCGCTGAAGATTCGTCAGGAACTGGAGCTGCTGCTCAGCCGTGGGTGGGCTCACGATAAGCTCTCCCAGTATCTCGCCTTCGATGGGATGATCCATCGCACGCCGCCCCGCGGATCATCGACGTCGCCTGCGTAGCGGGGGATCACGTGGACGTGCAGGTGCATGACGGTCTGGCCGGCGGCTTCCCCTGCATTGAACCCGACGTTGTAGCCGTCCGGCTTTTGCGACAGACTCGCATCCAGGTGCATCTTGGCCGCGTTAACCAGCTCAAGAACCGCCGCCTGCTCCTGCGGTTCCGCGTCGAACCACGTTGTAACCAGCCGCCGAGTGACTACAAGCAAGTGGCCCGGACTGACTGGAAAGCGGTCCCAGACAGCAAACGCGTGCGCATTGCTGATAAGCCACTGTGATTCTGGAATGTCAAGGAAAGGCGAGCTCGCCATCCTTCAGCCCCCGCGAACGTTTGCAATAACGGTTTGAGGCCCATCATTTTGCGTGTTTCGTGTGCACTGGTCCATCCCGGAGTTCCCTATGCGGCTGGAAACTCGCAATATGCGGCTGAACCATTTGCTCCATGGGGTGTCTCATACGACACCGGACATGGAAAATGTCACGGAGGAGAGCGTCTGACCTACTGCACTACATTGTTAGGAGGCCCAAGATGCGGACTTCGCATCGCTACATCGAGCCTTTGAGCCTGCGATCTCGCCTGGGTTAATCTCGAAATTGGCCCAGGCGGGCCAGGCTCCTTCTCTCCGCATTCCCTGTTCGACCGGCGCTGCTGCGATCGGCTCGCAGTCCGCGCTGGCCTGAAACAGGGATCTTCACGCGACGCAACCGGTCAGCGCCGGCAGGAGCTGCGCTGACCATGCCGTCGCTTCCTTCTGTGCGTGTGTTCCACCGCTCGTCGTCGAGTTGCGGCTTTGGCAGCCCGTTGCTCGCGGTGCGCGAGCGTGTGGTTGTGTTTCCGTACCCCCTAGCAACAACACCTCATTGAAAGGAGGAATCCATGGCCAAGGGGATCTTTCAGCAAGAGAATCAACATCAGAAGTTGAGTGTCAACGTTGGCACCATCGGGCACATCGACCATGGCAAGACGACGCTGACTGCGGCGCTCCTGCGCGTCCAGTCCGAGCGAGGGCTGGCCGAGTACAAGTCATACCAGCAGATCGCCAAGGGTGGCATTGTGCGCGACAAGAACAAGACCGTGACGGTCATTGCCTCTCACGTGCGGTACGAGACCGAGCGGCGCGAGTATGCGCACATCGACTGTCCAGGCCACGCCGACTACATCAAGAACATGATTACCGGCGCGGCACAGATGGATGGCGCTGTGCTGCTGGTCTCGGCTGCCGATGGGCCGATGCCGCAGACGCGTGAGCACGTCCTGCTCGCGCGGCAGGTCGGCGTGCCGCACTTGGTCGTGTTCCTCAACAAATGCGATCTGGTGGACGATTCGGAACTGATCGACTTGGTCGAGATGGACCTTCGCGAGCTGCTGACTCGTTACGGATTCCCCGGCAACGAAGTGCCGGTGGTCCGTGGCTCGGCGATGCTCGCGCACGATAACCCGACCGACCCGGTAGCGACTCGTTGCATCGACGAGCTGCTGGCAGCGTTGGACAGCTACATCCCTGATCCGATCCGCGCCGTTGACAAGCCCCTGCTGATGCCGATCGAGAACGTGTTCACGATCGATGGCCGCGGTACGGTGGTCACCGGCAAGATCGAGCAGGGGCAGGTTCGCGCCGGCGATTCGGTGGAGATCGTTGGTCTGGCCGAGACGCCACGGCAGGTCGTCGTGACCCAGGTCGAAACGTTCGGCCGTGTACTGGACGTCGGCCAGGCCGGTCACAACGTCGGGTGTCTGCTGCGCGGTGTGGCACGGGACGAGGTCGAGCGAGGTCAAGTGCTGGCGGCGGTCGGTTCGATCGCGCCTCACCGAAATTTCGAGGCCGAAGTCTATGTGCTGACCAAGGAGGAAGGCGGACGGCACACGCCGTTCTTCGACGGTTACACGCCGCAGTTCTTCTTCCGTACGGCGGACGTGACCGGCTCGACCAGCGTGCTGGGCGACGTCGACATGGCCATGCCCGGCGACGGCGTGAAGCTGGGAATCTCCTTGCAGAGCCCCGTTGCTCTGGCTGACGGTGTCCGCTTCGCGATCCGCGAAGGGAGCAAGACCGTCGGCTCGGGCGTCGTCACGAAGGTGCTGGCGTAGCCGGCAGTATCGTAGCCCCTGGTCCGAGAAATCGGGCCAGGGGTTTTACATCGAGCCGTCTCGTAGTACGGACTCAAATTCAGCGAGATGTTGAAGGAATTACGGTTGAAGGCCACCCGGTGCCTTCATCGGCGATCCCAATGACACGATTGGCTTTGTGTCGATTGCAGCTAGGACAAGCGAGGCAGAGGTTTTCGAAGTCCGTTTGACCGCCAAGCGACAGCGGCTGGATGTGCTCGACTTCAAAGGTGACAACCGTTAGCGATTCGCTTGACTGACAATAGGCACACCGCTGCAAGAAGTGGGCACGAACACGTCGCCTGAGCTCGGCAGGAATGTAGACGCTCAAGGCAATTCCTGATTCTTGATTCGATGTAGCGCAGCGGCCGCACGAGCTTTCACGAGATTGAGTTCGTCAACTCGCGTTAGCAGAAGGTCGAGTTCCTTGGTTTCCTCAGCCGAGAGCTTGCCTTCGACGTTCTTCGCCAGCAGCTCATCCAAACGTGATTGGCTCTTGGATGCCAACGCCATGTCAGCTAATGCCGTCAATCCCTCGGTGGTAACCATCAGGCTTACTTCGTCTGGCATTTGGCATGTCTCCTTTTGCGATCTTTTGCCTAAGTATACAAATCAAGGGCAGGTGAATCCACACGAGAATTTGGGGGCTGCCGGGCTGCCCCTGACTGATGAAAAACTCCTGATAGCCAACGAGCTTGACAAAGGTCTAATTGCGTCAAAGATTCGCTCATTGTGAGACCTTTGCGTGAATCACTGCTACCGTAGCTGGGACAATCGGATCCCAAGCAGGTGCGACAGAACCGCGAGAGCGCCGTCAATCAGCGCGCGCTCCAAGAGCGGTTGCGTGAACTGGGTTCGCAGGCGAATGCAATCAGCTTCCTGTTGAACGAGTTGCGTCGAGCACTACCTGCAAAGGCAAGAATCTTTGCCATGATCATCTCGTGAGTGTCGTCACTTACCGAGCGTGTGCGTGAATACTCGACCCGGGGCGGAATCTCGCGGCAGTGCTGATCGTATCCTGAATGTAGCTACCTACAAATCCGCCCGTACTTGCTGTGTCACCCATTGCGCGATAAAAGTCAATGTCGTGCCTGGATCTCTGATGCGAAAGGCGGAGAGGTCAGTCAGCAAATCGGGAGATTCCCATGAAGAAGATTGATCGCGTCGTCAAGGACGTTCCTCAGCACTGGGTCGGCGACGGTTTTCCCGTCCGCAGCTTGTTTTCGTATGCTGGCGGGAACGACTTCGACCCGTTCTTGTTGCTGGACTACGCCGGTCCGCACGAGTTTTCGGCGTCCAACAGCAAGCGCGGTGTCGATGTCCACCCTCATAAGGGCTTTGAAACGGTCACGATCTTGTACCAGGGCGAGTTGGCTCATCGGGATTCGAGCGGCGGCAGTGGGCACCTTGGTCCCGGCGACGTTCAGTGGATGACGGCCGGCAACGGCATCGTCCACGAAGAGCATCACAGTGAAGAGTTCACGCGACAAGGCGGGATGCTGGAGATGGTCCAACTGTGGGTCAACCTGCCGGCCAGGCACAAGTCCGTGCCAGCGAAGTATCAGGAATTGCGCGACGAGCGGTTTCCGCGCGTCGCACTGAAGGGCAACGCCGGTGAACTCCGCGTGATCGCTGGTGAATTCGAGGGCACTCGAGGTCCGGCCGATACGTTCACGTCGATCAATGTGTGGGACGTGCAGCTTGTTGCGCGTAGTGCGGTTGAGTTGACCGTTCCCCAGGGACACACGTGCGTATTGATTGCGCTGCAGGGCAAGCTGTCGGCCAATGGCAGCGCGCTGCAAGCGGTTGAGCTGGCACAATTCGAGCGGGAAGGCGGCTCCATCCATCTGAACGCTGATTCCGCATCTCGACTTTTGTTACTGACCGGCGAACCTCTCAACGAACCGGTTGCCGGGCATGGTCCGTTCGTGATGAACACGCGCGAAGAAATCCGACAAGCGATACGCGACTACCAGGCTGGCAAGTTGGGAGTTCTTGCGTGAAATGCGCCATCACCAGTTCTAGAACGGCCGTCATGGCCCGGACGGGCTGGAAAGCGGTTCCCGACAGCAAACGCGTACGCGTTGCTGATGTTGTTCATTTTGGGCGGGGCCTTGTTTCTCGTTTACCGGCTCTCGTCGTGATTCGCTGATGGAGGATGTTCCCTGCGGAATCACGATGTACAACCGCGAAACGCCGTCCTGGAATTGTCTGCCGATCGCATGATCGCCCGGCACATTGTTGCGGGCTGTGCACAGGAATATCGCACCGATGAGCACTCGAGAAGATAAGACCAGGTCGACGGGCAGAGGCGATCCCCGGACGGACGGAAGTGCATTCTTGCCCGCGCCGGCGCATACCATGCCGATTGACCGTCTGTTGGCAGCGGCGGGCGTGGCGTCCATGGAGCAAGGATTGTCAGCGGCCGAGGTGCCGAAACGTTCTCAACGGTTCGGCGCGAATCGGTTGTCGGAAGCCCCTCCGGTACCGACGTGGCGGAGGCTGGTGGCGCAATTCAAGGATCTGGTGATCTGGATTCTGGTTGTGGCCGCGATCATCGCTGGCGTAATGGGTGAGTGGGCCGACACAGCGGCGATCCTGGCGATTGTGCTCGTGAACGGGATCATCGGTTTCCTTCAGGAAGAGAAGGCAGGGCGTGCGCTCGCCGCCCTGCAAAAGCTCTCGTCGCCGATGGCCAAGGTGATCCGTGATGGAAAATTGCAATCGCTATCGGCCGGCGAGCTGGTTCCAGGTGATCGCATCGAACTGGAGGCGGGAGACAACATCCCGGCTGATTCACGATTGCTGAGTGGTTTCGGCATTCGTGTTCAGGAAGCTTCGTTGACAGGCGAATCCGTGCCTGTCGACAAGGATGCCAACTGTGTGTTGCCCGAGAATGCGCCGCTGGGGGACCGCCGCAACATGGTTTATATGGGGACGGTGACGGCCGCCGGCAAAGCAAGCGCGATCGTCGTTGCGACTGGCATGGACACGGAGTTAGGGCATATCGCCGGAATGCTGCAGCATTCCACGCCTGAACAGACGC
>Ga0233425_10001665_pt1 | contig 48258 bp, 42 predicted proteins | sample Watercolumn_Towu_2_FD_181712 | JGI IMG/M metagenome (GOLD analysis project Ga0233425, IMG submission 181712) | Freshwater microbial communities from Lake Towuti, South Sulawesi, Indonesia - Watercolumn_Towuti2014_140_MG | ecosystem: Environmental > Aquatic > Freshwater > Lake | place...
CCGGCCGCAGGCCGGGTTGGCGAGCCTGTCGAGCCACACCAGCGGCGGGGACGCCGAAGGCGGACCCGGGTCGCTGGTTCGACGGCGAATCGGCAATGACGTGGGCCAAGGGATGTGACGATTAGGAGCACTGGTCGGGGCGACTGGATTCGAACCAGCGACCACTAGACCCCCAGTCTAGTGCGCTACCAGGCTGCGCTACGCCCCGGCACGACAACCGTGCGTTATTTAGCCCGACTCGGCCGCGATGTCAAAGGTTTTTGGGAAGAGCCGAGGTCGCCGGAGAGGGAATCAGAAGCACCGCGGCATCGTCACCTTGCCCGTCGTGCCCACCGGAGCCGCGGCATCGAATGGACCGTAGACGCCCCTGTGTCCCCCACAGCTCCAGGCAACCAACAGGATGCGTCGCGACGGGCCGGCTACTTCGCCGCGGGCGCGGTCAGGAACGCTCGGGCCATGGGATGCGCAAAGCGCACGGCCAGCGGCTCGAAGTCCTGCCGGACCTCCTCGCGGGAAACGCGGTCGTACCGCTTCCACACCACGTCCAGCCCATCGAAGGACCGGAAGTGAGCCCCGGGCGGAACCGCGTCCGACGGAATGCTCACGACTGGCCGCGGATCCGCGCACACCCCGAACCACCGGGAGTACGCAGCCACGCTGCACACCTCCTCCAATGGCTCGTAGTGCGGAGCCAGCAGCCAGACCGTGCCCGTGTACGGCTGCTCTCGCGACGCAAACTCGGCGAACGTCCGAACCCGCTCCTTGTACAGCAGCGGACGGTCGGTCCTGCCGTTGGCGTCCGCCAAGTGCATCATAATCTGCGGTAGCTCCGAGGGACCGGCGGGCCGGGCCGGGACCAGCGCGCCTTTGTCCCGAAACAGGCGGCCGGTGTACCAGTTCATCGGGATGAAGTAGACCGAGTAGGAGAAGGCCAGCAGGTCCGTGTCCGACAAGCCCTGCTCCTCGATGAACCGGGCAGCGGCAGGGAAGTCCGCGGCAACGAACAGCCGCGTCCCCCGGGCGTAGTATCGGGCCAGCGGCGACACGTTGGGAAGCACCGCAGCCGCCAACGTAAGCCCTAGAACGGCCGCGGTCGCAGACTGGCGCAGCCGCTCCCACCGGCTCGCGGCAAACCGCACCACGGCTTCGACACCGGCCGCCATCACGATGCACCAGACGGGCACGACGAACAGGAGATGCGAGAGGTCCAGGCGCTCCAGCCTGCCGGCCAGCCGCGCCAGCAGCAGCAAGCCCGCAGGGGCAACCAGCCCCAGCACCGCGGCAAACGCGATGCCGCGGTCACGCCACCACAGGTGCAGGAATCCCAGCAGCGCCACCACCGCAGGCACGAGCACGAGCACGCCCGTGACGGACGAGAGGTAGGTGACCGCAAGCCGGGCCACGGCCAGCCGGTCCGCGAGCGTCATCCCCTCCGGACACGCACCGGGCATGTCCGTCCTGCTCTGGAAGAAGAAGAAGCCGGACCCCCAGACCTGCGCGGCCAGGCACGCGGCCAGCCACGCGCAGAGCAGCAGCAGCCGCACCATGGGCCTGCTCAACGGGGAGGAACCCGATCCGGGAGCATGCGTTGCGCGCCCCAGGTGCCCTGCGTCCGCTCCGTGATCCCGCGCCCCGGCGTCCGCTTTGCGACCCCGCGCTTCGGCAACGAGGAGGAACGCTCCGGCCTGTAGCAGCGCCACCGGCACGCCGAACAGGTGCGACCCCGCCAGCAGCGCGGCGCCCAGCAGGTATGCGGGAGCCCAGCGCCACCGGCCGTCGAGCACGACGCGGACCAGGCCCAGTGCGGACAGGGGAGCGCCCAGCGCCATGTACGAAAGCGACCGTGCGTCCTGCGAGTGGTACACGTGGATGAAGGAGACCGACAGCAGGATGGCCGCGGACAGCCCGACGCGTTCCGAATGCAGCCGCTTGCCCAGCACGTACGTCGCAGGCACCGCGGCAATGCCGCACACCACCGCGGGCACTCGATCCCAGAACTCGAGGCCGTCAGATATGCCGAGCCACCACACGATGTGATGCCATGCGAAGCCCACGAGGTCGCCGGCCCCCGCGTGGGAGAACCCCCACGACCGCGGGTGCCGTGCCATCACGATTTCCTGGATCTCGCTGACCCAGAACGGCCGCGTCCAGAACCCCCAGACGCGCAGCAGCGCGGCCACCGCGACAGCCCCCCAGAAGACGAGGAGCCATGCGGCGGGGCGGGCGGGCGCTCCGTCCGGCCTCAGGCCACGTTCCGGAGTTTCCATACGTTGATGAACGCTTCCTTGAAGATCTTCCCGGACATCTTGGACGCACCCCGCGTCCGGTCCGGGAAGATGATGGGCGTCTCTGCGATGCGGAACCCCTTGCGGTGCGCCCGGGTGGTCAGCTCGATCTGGAAGCAGTACCCGAACGACAGCAGGGTGTCGAGGGGCAGCGCTTCCAGCACCTTGCGACGGAAGCACTTGAACCCGCCCGTCAGGTCGCGGTACGGCAGCCCGAGGACCGTGCGCGCATACAGGTTGCCTCCACCGGACACCATCTTGCGCATGAGGCCCCAGTTCACCGTGCCGCCGCCCTTGATGTACCGTGAGCCGAGCACGAGGTCCGCGTCCTTGACCGCCGCGAGGAACTCGGGCAGGTGCTTGGGCTGGTGCGAGAAGTCGCAGTCCATCTCGAACACGAGGTCATACCCGTTGGCCAAAGCCCACTTGAACCCCGCGACATACGCCCGGCCCAGCCCCTCCTTCTTCTCCCGGTGCAGCACCTTCACCCGCGCGTCCGCGGCTGCCAGCTCGTCCGCGAGCTTGCCAGTGCCGTCCGGCGAGTTGTCGTCCGCGACCAGGATGTTCACATGGGGAACCGTGGCCAGCACCTCCTTGACCAGCAGCGGGAGGTTCTCCTTCTCGTTGTAGGTCGGGATGATGACAAGCGTCTTCTCGTCCACCACGCCGGGGCTCATTGCTATCGCTCCTTGTACAAGAGTCGGCACACGTGCTCGTACTTCTTGAGCACCACTGCCCTCTTGACCTTCAAGTCGTGGGTCAGCTCCCCGGTCTCGACGGAGAAGTCGGACTCCAGGATCGCGAACCTCCGGATGCGTTCGTGCGGGGCAAAGCCCTGGTTCAGCACGTCGATGGAGCGCTCTACGTGCTGGTAGAGCCGCACGTCGGTCCGCAGCGCGTCGAAGGACCCGGTCTTGATCCCCTGCTCCTCGGCCCATGCAGCGGCCACCGTTGGGTTGAGCGTGATGAGCGCCACGAGGTAGCTCCTCCGGTCCCCGGCCACGACGCAGTGGGACACCATGGGAATCGCAGTGGAGATGGCCGTCTCCAGCCGCGACGGGACCACGTTCTTGCCCGTCGCGGTCACGATCATGTTCTTCTTCCTGCCCGTAATGCGCAGGTACCCGCGGTCGTCCACCGTTCCCAGATCTCCGGTTCGGAACCAGCCGTCCTCGTCCCAGCCGGGCAGGACCTCGCCGTCGGGCTCCAGGTAGCCGAGCATCACGCCCGGGCCCCGCACGAGGACTTCCTGGTCCTGCGCGACGCGGACTTCGACGCCCGGAAGCGGGAGGCCCACGGTTCCAAGCTTCGGGGCGTCCACGCGGTTGATGTGCGTTGCGCCGCTGGTCTCGGTGAGGCCGAAGCCCTCCAGCACGGGGAAGCCGAATGCGCGTATGGCCTGCCCCGTGGCGACTCCCAGCGGAGCGCCGCCCGAGATGAGGAACCGGATCTGGCCGCCGAACAGCTCGCTGCACCGCCGGTACACCGTGCGGCGGGCCGCTTCCAGGAGCAGGAAGGAAGCGACGTCCGGCTTGAGCCCCTGCTCCCGTCGTTCCTCCATGCGGTTGCACGCGTCGATGCCCTGCTTGAAGAGCTGCTTCGACAGGACGCTGAAATCCGAGGTCACGACCGCGGTCTTGTCCACGATCTTCTCGAACACTCGGGGCACGCCGACCATGTACGTGGGTTTCGCATCCTGGAGGTCCTCCAGCAGGGTGCGCATGCCGCCGCCCACTGCGATGCGCGCACCGGCCGCGACCGCGGACAGGAACGCGATGACGCCCAGCACGTGGGACAGCGGAAGGAACAGGAGCTGCGTATCCGCGGACGAAACCGGCAGGAGCAGCGACAGGGTTCGGGCCTGGTAGAGCAGGTTGCCGTGCGACAGCACGACGCCCCGCTGCTCGCCCTGCGTGCCCGGCGTGTGCAGGATCATCGCGGGGGAGTCTGACGACAGCGTCTCTGCAATCTCCTCGGGCTTGCGAGCTGCCCTGTACCCGCGGCCGAGCTCCTCGAGCTGCTGGAGCACGAGCACGTCGTCCCTGCCCGAGACCACGTCCTCGACGCGCAGCATCGGCCGCGCTCCGGGCGCGGCGTCGGACAGCACACAGGATGTGTAGAAGATCGCGACCCGGCCGGCAAGAGGCCGCAGCGCGCGCTTGAGGCGTTGGAGGGCCTGCGGGCCGTCCACGACGAGGAACGATGGGCGCACCGACTTGAGCGCGTCCTTGAACTCCGCCTCGGGGATGGACGAGTGCAGCGGCACGAGCACACAGCCGGCAAACGCCACGCCCCAAGCGAGCACCAGCAGCTCCGGGCACGTCTCAGCAACCACCATGACGGTGTCGCCGGGCTTCAGCCCCATGGCCTGGAGCCCCGCGGACAGCGCCCCTGCAGACTCGTGCCACCGCCCCCAGGTCATGGGCTTGAAGGTGCGCCCTTCACCGCTGCGGGAGAGCAGACCGGCCGCATCCCGGTTCGCCAGTGCCCGGTGGGCGAAGAACGTCGCCAGTGTGTCCGGAGGGCCGTACATGATCCCCTATCCCCTGCCGCACCGGATGATGTTACAAGGCGGCCCGGATGTCAACCGCGGCGCAAACGGCGTCCGGCACGGCAAACGCCGCGGCAGGCCGCTTCACGCGGCCGTTGGGAAGGGGCGGTCAAAGGGTGGAGGAGGGGATCTCGCCGGAAGCCACGAGCGCGGCGATCTGATCCGCGGTCACCAGCCGCGGGCCGCAGTCGAGGTTCCGCACCCAGTACAGGTCCGGCGCCAGCACGTCCAGGGGCCGGACCCACTCCGGCAGCGGCCGGCCGAGAGCGAGAGCAAGCAGCAGCAAGGGGAAGTTGGCCCCGGCCACGCTGTAGAAGTGGTGCGTTGTTCCGAGCCGGCCGACGTTGATCTCCGTGATGTTCGGGACGCCGCGGCCGTCCTCCTTGAAGTCCACGAACGCGGGCCCGGAAAGCTGCGGGTCCACCGCGAGGCACGCCTTCAACCCCAGCTCGTTGATGTCCGAGCGGCAGACGGTGTGCGAGATCGCGGGCGCTCCGGTGATGCCCGACGGGCTCACGTGCGGGATCACGTACGCGTCCCGCTCCCGTCCCTGGCTGGCCACGAGCCGGCCCTGGTCGAACACGCCGAGCCACGTGAGGTTCCTGCCCGGCAGGAAGCGGCTTGCGGCCATGGCGCCCCAGCCGTTCCAGAACTCGACCCACTCAACCGCCTGCTCCACGGTCCGTGCCGGAAGGCTTGCGACACCGACGCCCTTTCCGGGAATGCCCGCACCGCGCACCCACACGGGCGAGGATCCGGCCATGGAGAACGCTTCCTCCACGTCCTGACGCGAGCGGAGCAGCCACGTGTCCGGCACCGGCAGCCCTGCCCCGCGGAAGCACTTCCACGCTTCCCACTTGTCCTCCCCCAGCCTGAAGGCTGCCTGCGACGGGAGGAACAGGGCAGCGTCCACCGCGTCGCGATGCTGCCCGAGGAGCTGTGCGTCGAGGCTGTTGTTGGGCAGGACCGCGTCCACCCCGAAGCGGCGGATGGCCCGGTTCAACGCATCGAGCCACGCGGCCGCGTCGCTGCGGCGGGGCGAGAGCAGGCAGTGGTCCGCCTCGGCCACGTGCAGGAAGTGGGGGCTTGCGTCCATGCCGACAATCGCGACCGGCTCGCGGGACAGTCGGAGCGACCGGCAGAAGTTCACGCTGCCGGGCCCCCCGGCAGACGGCACGAGGACGCATGTCATGACGCTAGTCTCCCAACTCGAAGTCCTTGCAGAACACGAACCACCCGTCCTCGCCCCGTGCGCGCACCGGCCCCTTGGCCAGCATGTCGTTGGGGTACTTGAGGGAGCACAGGCCGGATGCGGGCACCACGTGGATGCAACGGTCGCAGCGGTAGATAAGGCCGTACCGCTCGACTTCGACCACGAACGTGCGGTTGGCTTCCTCGATCTCGGAAGCGGTCAGGGGTGCGGGAGGTCGCGGCTTCCTCGGCATGGCCTACCGCGGCTTCTTGGTCGGCACGGGCGGGGCCAGCGTGCAGCCTGCGGCTACCCGGGTCAGGGCCGCCTGCAGGCGCGAGTCCTTGGACCGGCCCGACACCTCCTTGAGCACTGCCGCACCGTCCGCCGCGACGCCGGCAACGCACTGGTACACGGCCGCGGCCGTCTTCTGTCCGTCGCCGTCCGGCCTGTCGGCAAGGAACTGCCGGGCGTCCTCGGGCTTTGACGCGGCCAGGAGAAGCAGGGCCGCGTCGTCGCGGCTGGCCGGTTCCATCCAGTCGCGCCATGCGCTGTTGAGGTAGCCCAAACCGTCCTGCGTCCTGCCCGATTTGCATGCGAGGAACGCTGCCCATGCAAACATCTCGAGGCTCAGCGTGAAGTTGTCGTTGCGAATGCGCAGCGGCCCTTTGTTCAGCACGTTGGTGTCGATGAATCGCCGTGCGTCGGGCTGGTCCCTGTCCTCTCCGTTGAAGAACAGCTTCTCCGCCTGTTCCGACAGCGCCTGCGCCCGTGCGCCCAGGGCGTCGAGGGCAGCCTTGTAGTCCCCGCGAAGCGCGAGCTCCCGCACGTCGCCGAAGCCCGGCACCGCGGGGCTCGGCCCTGCACCGGACATCAGGTCGCACACGTCCGCGGGCGCGGGAGCGCCCAGCAGGGACACGAGAACGAGGGGAAGAATCGAGACCATGGAACCAACCTCCCGGAGGAGAACCATACCACGGGTGCGGCCGCACGTGGAGATAATTCGGCCGCGGCGAATTCGCTTCTACCTCGGCGGCCGCGGATGGTAGGATTCCTGCCGGTCTGTCCGGGGGGCACGCCATGGATGTCAAGAACGTCGTTTGCCACTTCTGCCACACGAACTGTCGCCTCCAGGCGCACGTGGAGGACGGTCGCCTCGTCAGGCTGTCGGGGAACCGGAACGACATGGTGAGCAGGGGGTACATCTGCGAGCGCGGTGCGTCGGGTCCGCGCTGGCTCTACCACCCGGACCAGCTGACCCGACCCCTGAAGCGGGTGGGCCAGCGCGGGGAGGGCAAGTGGGAGCAGGTGGAGTGGGACCAGGCGCTGGACGAAATCGCGGCAAAGCTTGCGCGCATCAAGGAGGAGAGCGGTCCGGAGAGCCTCGCGTTTCTCGAGGGCACGTACCGCACCGACGTGCGATGGGCCCGGGCCCGTTTCGGCAACTACTTCGGCAACCCGCACAACGTCGGCGATGCGGGCAACATCAGCTACGTCGCGATAAAGGCCATGGGGCAGCTGCTGGCCGGCGGCATCGTTTCGCCCGCGGGCGGCATCACCGGCTGCGTCGTGTTCTGGGGCATGAACATGGACGACGCCTGGGGCTTCGTGCACGACAAGATGGCGCCCCTGCTGGACGCCCGCGAGTCCGACTCCCGGCTGCTCCAGGCGCTCATGGAAGTGCCCATGCGGTTTCTCATCAAGCGGCCGCCGGTCGCTCACGCGGTGTTCCGGGCGCTGGGCGTGATGCCGCGCACGGGCCGCGACCCCAAGCACGCCAAGTTCAAGCTCATGCCCCGTCCGCCCAAGGTCATCGTCCTGGATCCGCGGCGCCTGGCCATCACCGAGAAGGCCGACATCTGGCTGCCCCTCAAGCCGGGCACGGACGTGGCCATGGCGCTGGGCTGGCTCAACGTGATCATCGAGGAGAAGCTCTTCGACCACGCGTTCGTGGAGAGATGGTGCGATGGCTTCGACAAGCTGGCGGAAGCGGTGAAGGAGTACACGCCCGACAAGGTTGCTTCCATCACCGGGTGCCAGGCATCGGACATCGTGGCGGCCGCTCGGATGTATGCTGGGGGCAACCCGTCGTCTCTCTGGTACGGCATGACGCCGAACCAGGCGGGCTGGAACTCGGGGCAGCTCGAGCAGGCCCGGATCGCGCTCATCGCGCTGACCGGCAACATGGACCGGTTCGGCGGCAACGAGTTGGTGGACTTCCCCAAGAAGAAGGACCGCTCCAAGGCCTTTGTCACCGAGGCCGAGCTGGAAGACGCGGACGTGCTGCCCCAGGAGCAGCGGCGCAAGCAGCTCGCGTACGACCGGTTCCGGCTCATCACGTTTCCCGGCTGGGAGGCCCGCAACGAGCACTACCGGCGCATCGCGGGCTACAATGCGAAGCAAGCCTACGGCTTGAGGTCCCACGGGCCGAGCATCATCCACGCGATGCGCACGGGTCAGCCCTACCCGATCAGAGCGGCGATGACCTGGACCGGCAACCCGCTGTCCTCCTACCCCAACTCCAGGCACGTGCTGGAAGCGCTGACCTCGGACAAGCTCGACCTGCACGTGGTGATGGATTTCTGGCTCACGCCCACGGCCGCGCTTGCCGACTACGTTCTCCCCACCGCGAGCTGGATGGAGCGGCCGTTCTGCGGCGAGGCCATGGTGGGCATCCACGGCGTGGTGGCGGGGGAGCGTGCGGTGGAGCCGCTGGGAGGCAGGCGCCACGACTACGACGTGTTCAGGGGTCTGGCTTGCCGGCTCGGCCAGGAGGAGCACTGGCCGTGGAAGACCATCGAGGAGGTGCACGCGTACCGGCTGAAGCCGCTGGGCATGACGCACGCGGAATTCGTGGCAAAGGGCGGGCTCAAGCCCTACTGGCGCCACTATCGGAAGTACAAGAAGGCAGGGTTTGCCACGCCCACGGGCAAGCTGGAGCTCTACGCATCGAGCCTCGAGAAGCTCGGGTACGCACCGCTTCCGTTCTACCGGGAGGGGCCGGAGACGCACACCACCGCGCCGGATGTCGCGGCAGAGTACCCGCTGGTCCTGATTTCCGGCACGCGGTTCAAGCCGCTCTACGCGTCCGAGCACCGCCAGCTCGGCATCGCACTGCGCGAGCGCCGCATGGACCCGCTCACGCAGGTCCACCCGAAGACCGCGGAGAAGCACGGCATCAAGGACGGCGACTGGATGTGGATCGAGACCCTGCGCGGCCGCATCCGGCAGAGAGCCTCGGTGACGGACGTGGTGCCCGAGTACCTCGTGAGCTGCGAGGGCGGCTGGTGGTTCCCCGAGAAGGCCGCGGCGCTTCCGTCCCTCTACGGAGCCATGGAGTCCAACTCCAACGTGCTGACCCGGGACGACCTCGAGACGTGCGACCCCATCGCGGGAGCGTGGACCACCCACGGGCTCCTGTGCCGGATTCGTGCCTGCACCGTCGATGAGATACCCAGGTAGGAAGTCTGGGTCCGCACCGGACCCGGGCTAGGTCTTTCAGGATCCGCCCGGCTGCCGGGCCACATCGATGGCAAAGGACCCGGACTCGAACAGCATCTTGTCCAGCCCCGGGTTCCACTCGTGCCAGGAGCCCCGCGAGCCGCCGCAGCCGAAGCCGCCGGTGGGGCTGTTTTCCAGCAGCATGCCGTTGCAGAGCTCGTCCTCGGGCAGCATCCACTCGCCGTTGCCTTTCCAATAGTCGATGACGCGCTCCAGCGTCACGGCATCGTGGCCGAAGGAGTCCACCACCAGGCCCGTGACCGGCAGTCGGAGGAACTGCGGCCGGAGCGGGTGGGCGGAGAACGTCTTTGCCGAGTAGAGGTGTGTGCCGGAAAGCAGCAGGTCGTGCGCGTCCTCGAACCGGGTCTTGTAGGTCTTGATCTCGCGCTCCGGGCAGGGGCCCCACAGCCGCGAGATGCAGAACATCATGCCGTCCACCACGTGGCGGCCGAACACGGGAATGTGCAGGGGCACGTCCGGGAACCCGTGCTGGAGGTACAGGGGCAGCGGGAGGTGGTAGGGCCGAACGGCTTCCGCACCGGTCAGATCCCTGAGCGAGCGGATCGCGGTGCGCGACTGCACCAGTGCGGAAAGGGTGACCGGCATGATCTGCGAGACCCTGGACGCGACGCCGATGTCCAGGCAGAGCGCGCCGTCCACGTGCATACGCAGCTCCTCCACCTTCGCAAGGAGCTGGTTGGCCAGCCGCTCCGGCACGCGGGCCGGCAGGGTGAGGTAGGGTTTTGCCCCCACGTCCCGCGCCCTGGCCGCCAGCTCCGGAACTGCGGAGCAGCGGGCCAGGAACGAGATCGCGCAGAACTTCTCGCCGATGCAGATTCTATCGGCCCCCTTGGGGAACGCAGAGTAGTCGAACCGCGTGTCGACGATGATCTCCGGCGACTTGCGCGGGAGTGGCCCCGCCAGCCGCTGCTGCACGTCGGGGTCCATCTCGGCCCGCACGGTCAGGGGCGGAGGCGGAGTCGAAAACGCGGAAGCGACCTTCCGGCCCAGCATCTTGGGCACGAGGGCCAGTGTCCGGGGCGTGGTGAACAGGTCCCAAGCCCGGTTGAAGCGGCCCACCTTTATGTCCAGGGCGATCGCGTCGGTCTCCGGCCGCCGCGAGCCCATGTAGCCCGCGGAGCTTCCGAAGAAGCGGGTGCGCTCCAGCCGCCGCCGGATCTTCGGGGGCAGGGTCGGATCGCGTCCGTCCCGGATCGCATCCAGCGCGTAGCGCAGGGCCGTGGTGGTGGCCCGCACGTAGCGGGGCGACTTGAACCGGCCCTCGATCTTCACCGCGGCAACCCCGGCCCGGACGATGTCGGGCAGCGCAGGGAGGTAGTCGAGGTCCTTGGGCTTCATGTAGCTTCCGCTGTACAGCTTCCCGTCCACGTCGATGTCGAATCGGCCGGCACACGGCGGGCCCACGGACCGCCTCCTGCCACGGTATGCGTGGAGGAAGCAGGTCCCGTGGAACGACATTCAGGGCGAGCCGAGAACAAAGACCTCGATGCCGATTCGGGAGTTGCGGACGATCTCGGCGACCTCGTCCGCGTTGAAGCAGGTTTCCAGGGTGGCCCGGGTCGCACCCAGCGACTCGTACCGGGAGATGGTGAGCGTGTTCGTGTTGCCTCCCATGATGGAGGCGCACATGTCCGCGTCGGGATAGCTCTCGTGCACGTGCCGCATGAACGCGGTGTCCGAGACGATGTACCGCTTGATCCCCGCTGCGTGGAGCTGGCGCACCGCTTCCAACGCGGACGGGTACAGGCTCTCCGAGAAGTTGTTGTTCAGCGCGACCTGGAGGGACGCACCGTGCTTGCGGCAGTATGCGTCGGCTTCCGCCACCTGCTCGACAGAGAAGCAGTACCCCTGGCCGCGAAGCCCCAGCACGCAGGTGAACGGGGTCGCGTACGGGATGTCGGGAGTGGGGATGTGGACCCCGAGATACACCTCGTCCGCACCGGAATCCACCGCAGCGTGAACGCTCTCCAGCGTTCCGCCCGCGGGCGACTTGAGCAGCGGGATCTTCACCTTCCCAGAGGATTCCGCGGCTTCCGGGTGAGCGGGCTGGGTCCCTTCCTGGCCAGGAGCGGTCATTCGGCTCCCTCCTTCGACAGGGTATCTTGCGGACACAGGAGAAGAGTGTCAAGCCTTGCGAGCGATAGCTCGCCCGGCTTGCTTTCCGCGCCTTCATTATCTATTTTCGATGAAGCGCAACTCGTGCGCACGTACGGAGGAAGTATGCGGACAAGGATTGACATGGCTCTGACGGGCTTCATGTTCGCGGTGGTCGTGCTCTGTGTCGGGTGCAGGCAGGAGCAGAAAGCCCCGGCCGTGGAGCAGAAGGCCCCGGCCGTGGAGCAGAAGGCCCCGGCCGTGGAGCAGAAGGCCCCGGCCGTGGAGCTTCCGGAAGTGGTGTCCGTCGCGGTGGCGCAGACCTGCGACGTGCACGGGTTCATCCTGCCGTACCGGGCCATCGCGTACGTGGATCCGATGCGCCGGAAGCCCGACAGCTACATGGTGGAGGCAGGCGGCGCGGAGTGGCTCCTCGGGTACGTCAACATCCTGAGGGAGAAGTTTGCGGGAAGGGTGGTGCTGGTGGACGACGGGGACATGTTCCAGGGCACGATGCTGTCCAACCGGTTCGAGGGGGCGCCGGTGATCGCTGCCATGAACCGGATCGGGTACACGTGCGCGGTGCTGGGCAACCACGATCTCGACTTCGGTGCGGAAGGCGAGGAGTCACCGGACAAGGATCCGTTCGGCTCGGTGAAGGCCCGGGCCCGGGAGGCGGCATTCCCGTTCCTTGCTGCCAACGTGGTGGACCGGAAGACGGGCCAGATGATCGACTGGGACAACTTCGCTCCCTACAAGATCGTGGACGCCAACGGGGTCAAGGTGGCAGTCATCGGCGTGACGACGATGGAGACGCCCAAGGTGACGCAGAAGTCGGTGGGCGAGAACCTCGAGTTCCTTCCCCTTGCCGAGACGGTTGCGAAGTACGCGGCCCAGGCGCGCAAGAACGGCGCGCGGGTGGTGGTGGCAGCGATGCACGCGGGCGGGTTCTGCGAGACGTTCAAGGATGCGGACGACCTGTCCCGTTGCGACCCGGCGCAGGAGATGTTCCAGGTGGCACAGGCGCTTCCAGCGGGAGCGGTGGACCTGATGGTCGGCGGGCACAGCCACGCGTACGTGGCGCACCGGGTCAACGGCATGACGTTGCTCCAGTCCGGAGCGCAGGGGGCAGCATTCGGCCTTGCGGAGATACGCTACTCCACCCGCGAGAACAAGGTGGTGGAGGTGCGCATCCTCGGGCCGGTGCCCATCTGCACAACGCACTTCAAGGGGGAAGGGACCTGCAACTTCCTGGACCACGTCCCGGGCAAGGAGACCGAACCCGCGACGTTCATGGGCGTGGAGGTCAAGCCGGTGCGCTTCCTGGAAGAGCTCCTCGGCCCGGAGCAGAAGGCGGTCATGGCCGAGAGCCAGGCGCCCCTCGGCGTCGCGGCCGCGCGCAACCTCGACCAGCTCCTGGGCAAGGACAGCCCGGTGGGGCTGCTCTCGACGCGGGCCATGCTGGACCGCTACCCGGAAGCACAGGTAGCCGTCCTGAACGAGTCTTCCATACGCGCCCCCATCGTGGAAGGGCCGCTGACCACTGCGGACGTCTTCCACGTCTTCCCGTTCGACTCGGGCATCGGGTTCATCCGCCTCAAGGGCGACAAGCTCCTGGACCTCGTCCGGCTGGCGACGTCGGGAGCGCACGGCATGCTGGTTCAGCGGGGGCTCAGGGTCGTCGTGGACCTGAAGAAGGACGAGTGCATCCAGCAGGACTGGAACCGCGATGGGGTCAAGGATCTGTGGGAGCGCAACCTGCTCGTGTCCGCCACCCTGGAGGACGGCACGCCCATCGACCCGGCGAAAGAGTACCTCGTGGTCACCAGCGACTACATGTCTGGCGGCGGAAGCGATTTCGTGCAGGTGCTCAAGACGCTGCCCCCGGGATCGGTGACCGCACCGGACGGGCCCATCACGCTCAGAGCGCTGCTCAGGGAATGGCTGGCTTCCCATCCGGTGGTGCTGGGCGGACCGGACGACGTTTACTCCCGCATGAGCCAGGGGTATGCTGTCGAAGTGCGCAACCCGGATCATATTCCGGGCATCACGTGCCCGAACGGCGCACCTGCCGAAGGGGGGAAGGAATGAGGACCACGGTCCCGACCAGAACGGCCGCGGCCATCGGCCTGCTGGCAGCGTTGGCGTTTTCGGGTTGCGGAGGAGCCAGCGCTTCGAGTGACGATGCGGCCGCGACTCCCGACACGTACGAGGCGCCCGACGCGGCAGCGGACGCTCAACTGACGGATGCGCGGCTGACGGACGAAGGAGCCGACGTCGAGCCCCGCGAGGACTCTGCTCCGGAAGCCGGCCCGGACGTGGTGGCAGACACCCCGGACGGCGACGCCCCGGCCGGGGACTTGGGGCAGCAGGAGGTGGTGGTCCTCCCGGGAGCGGTGGTGAAAGGCCACGTGGTGGACAGCAACGGCGACCCGGTCCCCCACCCCTTCCTCGTCCTGTGCGGCTTCGTCGAGGAGAAGGAAGTGTGCAACCAGGCGGACGGAGATGCGTCCGGCTACTTCGAGTACACCGGGCTCAAGACCGGGTATACCCACATCGAGGTGCTGACGTTTGCAGCGGAGCAGGAGACAGGCCTGCATTTCGCGGGCATCAACCTGCCCTCCGTGGTCGCGTCGGAGTCGGACCTGGTGGACCTGGGCGACATCATCATACCCATCGTCGACGGCGGAGCCACGGTCCTCGTGTCCTCGGGGGGCACGGTGTCCGGCGGCGGGCTCGACCTCGAGCTGGCGCCGGATGCGCTCTTCCTGCCGGACGCGAGCGAGCAGGGGCTGGTCGCGGTCCAGCCGGTGCCGCTGGAACAGGTTTCCTACTCCCTGCCCGGCATGGTGGCGGCCTACACGCTGTATCCGTTCAGCAGCATGGTGCTGGACGGCGCGGGCATCACGCTGCACACGGACCAGGTCGAAGGGCTTCCCCCCGCGGACATGATCACGCTGTACCACAGCCCCATGGCCAAGGGGGGGCTGGAAGCGCTTCCCTCCACGCTGGACGGGACGGACGTCAAGGCCGTGATCCCGGATCTGACCTGGGTCGTCGTCGCGGCCAAGCAGTAGTACCGGAGCTCAACCGGGTCGCAGCTGCCATGAAGCAGCAATGCAGGAACTCGGCCGGGTCGTAGTCGCGACGAGGTGGTGACACCGAATCCCGGCGGAGTCGTGGTTGCGGCAGAGGGGAATCCCTACTCCCGCAGCGTTGTCCGCAAGCTCTCGCGGGCGCGAGCCAGGAGCCGCTCCACGGCCTTCTGGCTCACGTCCAGCGCCCGTCCGATCTCGTCGTACCCCAGGTCCTGGAAGTAGCGCAGCACCACGGCCATGCGCTGGTTGGGCGGCAGGCTGTCGAGGGCTGCCTCCACGGCCCGGTTGCGCCGAGCGGTTTCCAGCGTCTCCTCGCTTCCGGAATCGGAGGGCGTCTCGGGCGGGCTTTCCATGGCCACGGTCCGGCGCTCGCGCTGCAGGTTGAACGCCCGGTTGGACAGCACGCGGAACAGCAGCGCGCGGAATTGCCCCTGGGCCGTGTAGCGCGGGGCGTACTCGAAGATCCGGAGGAATGTGTCCTGCACCAGGTCCCTTGCGGACTGGTCGTCCCCGGTGAACCGTCGGGCCACGGACCAGGCAGCGGCCTGGTAGCGCTCGACGAGCGTGGAGAACGCGGCGGTCCTTCCGTATCGAACCTGCTCCATGAGCTGGTCGTCGGTCAGGTGACCGAGGCTGGGTTCGGGCAGGGGCAAAACCCTGACTCCTTGTCGGTGACCGGGGGCCCTGCTTCGCGACAGGGCCCCCGCAGTTGGCTCTACCTTGCCTGGCCGTTGATGCGCTCGGCCATGTGTGCTGCCTTCTTCTGGATGCGCTCGACCTGCTCAGGCACGGTGCTGGTGATGACCAGGCTCACGCCGCCGTCAACCGGAGTGACCTCGAAAGAGGTCTCCTGCGGCGCGATCATGCCCATCAGCCCGCCACCGTGCTTGCCGCACCCGTGGCCGGGGCCGCCCATGCCGCACCCGCAGCCCGGGCCGCCCATGCCGCACCCACAGCCCGGGCCGCCCATGCCGCACCCGCAGCCCGGGCCGCCCATGCCGCACCCGCAGCCCGGGCCGCCCATGCCGCACCCGCAGCCGCCCTTACCCTTGCCGCACTGGCAGTCGTCGCCGCACGTGCACTTGCCTGCCGCGTCCTTGCCGCACTGGCAGTCGTCGCCGCACGTGCACTTGCCTGCCGCGTCCTTGCCGCACTGGCAGTCCTTTCCGCACGAGCACTTGCCTGCCGCGTCCTTGCCGCACTGGCAGTCCTTCCCGCACGAGCACTTGCCTGCCGCGTCCTTGCCGCACTGGCAGTCCGGGCCGCAGCCGCACTCCATGGCGTCAGGCGGCGGGGGCGGGAACTCACCCTTGGCCTTGACAGCAGCCAACTCGGTCATGTGCTTCTGGAGGAGCGCTGCCTTGTCCGCGTCCGCAGCGAGGATCAGGATCGAGACCCCGTCCGCGGAGTTCTGGACCGTCACCTGGGCGCCTTCCATGAAGGGAGGTCCCTTGTGCCCTCCCCGGCCGTGGCCCGGGCATGCCTGAGCACTGCTCGTCGCAGAAACCGTCAGCACCGAGATCAGCGCTGCCACGAGGAACATCGAATCGGATTTGAGTAGCCTGGCCATGTAATCACCTCCGTCAAGTTGCCCGGACCATCCGGGCGTGTTCAGCTCCGCACCCTTCGAGGGCATCCCCTGCGCGCCAGGGGGAAGCCCTCTCGTGGGCCTCGGAGATCAGAAGCCGAATCCATCGCCGCCGCAGCCGCCGGGGCATCCGCGGCCCTGGCCGCAGCTACCGCCGCACCCCTCGGGGCCGCGGTCGGGTCCGCATCCCGGGCAGCCGCCGGGATGTGGGCCTGGCGGGGGCGGCGGGGTCTGTCCGTCTTCAAGGCCCGCACCCGGAACGGGCGGCACGGGAGGCGCACCCGGGTGTCCGGGGTGCGGCCCGCGGCCCGAGCCCGGTGCGCAAGCGCCGTCGCACATGGGGCAACCGCAGTAGCTCTGGCGGAGGAAGTCGTCGTATCGGTCTCGCTGCTGGGCATCCAGCGAGGCGCGGTGCAGAAGCACGTTGTCCACGACGAGCTGCTGGACCTCTTTCTGCCGGGCTGCGATCCGGTCGATGGCTGCGGAGATCTCCTTCTTGTCCGGACTCGGGGCGGTGACCAGCTTCCAGAGCCCCTCCTTCTCGGCCCGTGCGGCCTGCCGCAGCTCCCGGACCGTCTCGAACATCTGCATGCGACCCTGTCTGAAGCTGTCCCACTGTTCCTGCGAAAGGCCGAGCCGCTCTTTCAGGTCCGGGGGCGGGCCGCCGTGAGGTCCGGGCGGCAGATGGGGATGAAAGAGCGTGCGTGCTGCGAACGCGGCCACCACTGCCACGTTGAACAGCAGTGAGAGGGCCAGCAGCCAGGGGAGGAGCCTGCCACGTTTCTGAAGGTCGCTCATCGCGTCACCTCCTTGCCATCGGCCAGCGCCAGGATGAGCGACTCGGCCGATCCTTCGGGGTCCAGGTCGAACGCGTCCTGGACGAGCCAGGCAGACCCGGATCCGGACGTCGGCGCCGCGGCCGCCTGGGTGCTGGCGCTGCTCCACTCGTGGAACGAAAGGCCGGCGTATGCGCCCACCGCGACGACGACCAGCGCGGCCGCGCAGGCGGCGAGCCCCGAAGCCAGCCTGCCCGCGAACAGAAACCGCCATCCCGCCGCAACCGAGGCGTGCTCAGCAGCACGTGCGTCGGCCGGTGCGGCTGCGGCCGCGGCACGGACCGCGGCCAGGATCGAGTCGGCGAGGTCGGCCGGGGGCATGGGGATGGAGGAGGACCAGAGCATGCGGTCAGCGGCCCTGGCCTTGTCCAGAAGCGCTGCGCAATCCGGGCAGGAGCGGACGTGGTCCGTGAACCGGGTTGCGGTCCCGGGGTCCAGCCTGGCATCGAGGAAACCACTGATTCTGTCACGGGTCGAGCGGCAGCTCATGTCACCCTCCACACCCGGTATAACACGGCAGACGCAAGAAACCCCCGCGGCCGGCAGGCGACACGCGTTCCGAGGGCAGCGGACCGGCCGAAGCGGAACGGCTACCAGGTCCCAGCGCCCGGGGTGCCCATGTTGGTGCCGTCTCCATAGGGAGTGACACCTGCGATCCAGTTGGCGAGGGAGTCGTTGTCCAGGTAGGGGTGGATCAGCATGATGCTTGCTCCCTTGCCCGCGGGCCAGCCGAGCATCTCGTCGAAGTGCACCGCGTCCACAACGGCCCCGTAGATATCTTTAAGGATAATGGAATCCTTCGTGTTCATGAGGGAGAAGTCCACCTTGGGGTACTGGTATCCGACCTCGACTCCGCCGTTGGTGCTCTCCTGCTTGTTGTTGCCGAGGACGAAGAACGTTCCGGGCGGGATGAGGATGGGGCCTCCAAACGAGAGGATGTGCATGTCGCCGTCGTCGCTCTCGATGCGCCATCCGTTGATGTCGACGGTATCCTCGCTGGCGTTGAAGAGCTCGAACCACTCGCCCATGTCGTCGGGCACGTCCACGGGGTCGTACATGATTTCGGTGATCACGACGGGGGACGGGGGCTGAGCGGGGAGGTCCAGGGTCCCGGTGTCCGCGGGAGGCAGGTCCGGAGGAACGTCCGCGGGCACGTCCACGGGAGCGACGTCCACGGGACCGGTGTCCGCGGGCACGTCCACGGGGGGAACGTCCACCGGGGGCACGTCGGCCGGGACGTCCTGCACCACGTCTGGCACGTCGAGGACCTCTTCGATCACGTCCACGGACTCCACGACCTCCGCGACAGGCTCCGGACCTTCCTCCACGGGCGGCGTCTCGCCGACGAGCAGCATGTCGGAGTCGAAGCGGGGCATGACGTGGAACGTTCCGTCCGCGTACTTGACTACGCCGATGATGTACTGGAACTCGTCCCCCTCCTTCCGGGCGTCGGTTCCGGGGCTCAAGTACTTGACGCCGTAGTCGTTGCCGATGCGAAGCGCGCCGTCGACCTCGATCTCATGGTTGTCCATGCCGTCAATCTTGTCGGGGTTGGCGCTGGTGACCTTGACGTTCTCGAGGCGCACCAGGACGCCCTCGTACGCTTCCGGCTCGCCGGTCAGCTCGACCACGGTGGTGAGGTTGGGCTTGGGAGCGGGACCCGTGTCGGAGGCCAGCACCATGCTCTTGGCGGCCAGCACCGTGAAGCAGAAGGCTTCCTTGTGGTCGCCGACGATGTGGTAGACGAGGCCGGGCTTGAGGTCCGGGACCTGGCCGGTGGGGAAGGTGACGTGGATGCCCGAGTAGGCACCGCCTTCGACGTCTGCGACGTAGAACCCGTCGAGCTTCTCGCCCACGACCGAGTAGGTGTAGGACGGTGCGGTGACGACCACGCTCTTGACGTTGAGGTCGAGCGCGACGAGCATGCTCCCGAACTGGACCTTGCAGGTGAGGCTGTCCTCCGACTTCTGGATGTCCTTGACCTTGACCCCGGGGATTTCCGGGACGTCTTCGGCCTGCTGGTCCTGGAGCCAGGGGGGCAGCTCTGCCTTGACGTCCGGCAGGTCGGGGCTTCCGAAGTCGGGCAGGTCGAGCCATCCGTAGTCTTCGAACTCGGGCCACACGACGTCCTTCTGGCCGTCGTCTGACCGGGGCGTTTCCGTTCCATTGACGTCATTGCCGCTGTCGGAAACGACGTCCTTGGTATCCGGCAGCGGCTGCTGGGAATTGGTCCCCGACCCGCCGCACGCTGCCCCGCTGAGGACGACCGCCACACACCATGGAAGCAATCTGTTCACGGCTTCCTCCCTTCGACATCTCGAAGGATTGTACGCCCGCTGCGTGCGTGGAGCAAGGATTGGATGGACGCGGTCACTGCTCGATGCGTTCCTTCTGGACGGACCAGAGGGATCCGACGGTGGCTTCTCCCTTGACCATGAAGTAGCCGGCAAACAGTGCGTACTGGACGAGCATGAGCCCCCAGACGGTGAGTGCGAACGCCATGGGAGCGCCCGGCATGGGGGAAGCGGGGAACAGGCCGAGGGGCAGCAGGAGGAAGTACCAGAAGGAGCCGACGTTTGCCGGGGAGTTGGGGATCATCATGCCGACCGCGACGGCGCTCATCATGGCGTACGCGCCTGCGATGCCCAGAATGTCTGCGAGGTCGAAGGCCATCGCCACGAAGTAGAAGTAGAAGGCATTGACCGCCCAGTAGATCATGGTCAGCACGACGAACTCGACGCTGCAGCGGACCGATGGCATGGCCTTCAAGCCGTCGATGAAGGCGCCCATCATGCCACCGAGGCGATCCGCGAGGCGGCTGGAGAAGAGACCGAAGGTGCGCTCGACGATACGAACGGCAATGCCCCTGCTCACGTAGGCGAGCACCAGCAGCCCGAGCGCGGCCGCGAACACGACCAGGGCGACGGTGGCGCCGGCTCGCAGCGTGTAGTACGTGGCGCCGTCCCGGTCCGCGGGCAGGGCGAACAGCACGAGGGCCAGGACCAGGGCCATCATCAGGCCGTCCAGCACTCGCTCCACCGCGATGCTTCCGAGGGCTGCGCTCTTGCGGAGCTTGCCGGTGCCTGCGATGAGGTAGGGCCGAGCCAGCTCGCCGAGCCGCAGCGGGAACACGAAGAGGGCGAGGAAGGACACCGCACCGACCCGGTTGAGGGTCGGGAAGTCGAACCGGGCCAGCGGCCGGATGAGGGGCGCCCAGCGCAGCACGCGCAGGAAGTGGACCAGCACGAGCACGGCCATCGCAGGCAGGAGCCACAACGCGTTCAGCGTCCAGGACGTGTGCGTGGGTCCGTCGGGCGCTGCCTGGAAGCAGACCAGCGTCGCGGATTGCACGGCCAGGTCGCTGCACACCATCTCGGACACGGGCCATTGCCGTGACGACAGGTACACGAAGAAGGCTGCAATCAGAAGGCTGACCAGCCATTTTGCCGCAAGCTTCATCCGCGCTCACACCTCAAACGGGGGGGTAATGTACCAGCATCGCAACGACTTGCCAAACGCGACGTGCACTCAGCGGTCGACGGCAGCGGTTGACGGCCGCGGCGGCCGCGGCATAGGATGTCGGGGGTGTGGCTGGAGGAGGAGCGGTGGAGCAGCCCGAGGACATGCTTCCGGTGTGGTACCTGGACCGCCACGTGATGGTGGTGTCGAAGCCTGCGGGAGTGCCGTCGCAGGAGGACTCCACGGGGGACGACACGGTCCTCGAGCTGGCCAGGGAGGTGTTGGTGCAGAGGGCCGGGCGGGGGGAGCCCGGGATCTCGATGACCCCCTTCGTAGCCCCGGTCCACCGGCTGGATCGGCCGGTTTCCGGCGCCATGGTCATTGCGCGCACGAGCAAGGCGGCGGAGCGCCTGTCCGCAATGTTCCGCGGCCGCGACGTGCGCAAGACCTACCTCGCGGTGTGCGAGTCCGCACCGGCCATGGAGCATGGCCGCGTGGAGCTGCACCTTGCCAAGGATGCGGGGGAGAACCGGGTGGCGTGCTCCCCGGTGCCGCGGCCCGGCTTCCGCGATGCAGTGACAGCCTTCCGGGTCGTCGGGCTGCGTGCCGGCAAGGCGCTGGTCGCGCTGTTCCCGGAAACCGGCCGGGGGCACCAGCTGCGTGCCACGCTGGCCCACCTGGGTGCGCCCATCGAAGGAGACCTGAAGTACGGTGCGTCCCGGGGCCTCGGGCGGTTCATCGCACTGCACGCTCTGGTGGTGGAGTTCCCCCACCCGGTGGGCGGGCAGCCGACCCGGGTGCCGGCTCCGATTCCCCGGCCGTGGCTGGAGGAGTTCCCCTGGCTGGCCGACCTGCTGCCCCTCAGACTGTTGCCGGGAACGTGTCCGGGTCCGCGGGATCGAACCGCTCGTTGACCCACACGAGCAGGGTGAGGGTTCCGCTGCCCACGTTGCGGATGTTGTGCGCGTGGTCCACCGGGATCTCCACGACCTTCGGTGCGTCGCCGGACACGCGAAACGTGGTGACGTCGGTTGCGTCCAGGTGGCGGAGATTGATCTCGGCATCGCCCGAGACCACGAGGAAGCGCTCCACCTTGCGGGCATGGCAATGGTTGCCGCGCACGACGCCCGGGCCGGAGGTGGAGAAGAACACCTGGCCCTGCCTTTCGAGCCGGAACGACTCCACGAGGTCGCCGCGGGCGTCGGTGTGCTTCACGAGACCGGCGATCCAGTCCTGGGCCGGGTAGTACGTGAGGAGCGTGGCATACAGCTCGCGCTCGAGCTGGGAAGCGAACTCGGGGACCAGCCCTTCCCTGCGACAGCGAGCGAAGCGGGAGAGCAGATCCCTGAGTGCGGAAACGGTGATGGTGTCCTGGGTGGTGAGATCTCTCAGGACGCTGCGCGGCGCTCCGTCCCACCCGGCGACCAGGCGCGCCATCTCCGTTGCGACGCGGGTCACGGAGACGAGCGCTACGGGGGCGTCCTGGAGCACGGTGGGTTCCTCCCCGCGTGCGACCTGGTGGCAGAAGGTGGCGACCACGGAGTTGTAGAACGGCTTGCAGCCTGCGCCGAACACGTTGGTGATCCGGAGGATCTCGTACGGGAGGGCGAGGGACTGCCCGGCTTCCCGGATGAGGTCCTCGGCCTGCCGCTTGCTCTTGCCGTAGACGGTGTCCTTGTACGCCTGCATGGACGATGCGTAGACGAGGAGGGGCCGTGCTCCGGTGGCGGCCATGGCCGCAAGCAGCGTGCGGGTTGTCTCCACGTTGCCGGTCACGAACTCCGCGTCCGCCGCGGCTCTGTTGACCCCCGCGAGGTGGAGCACGACGTCCGCGCCATCGAGGAACTGGGGAAGGGCATCCGGTTGGAGGAGATCCCTCTCGCGGGGCAGGGTCCTGATTCGGACGTCTCCGGCCCTGGTCAGGGCCCGGGCCACGTGCCGAGCGACGAAGCCCTCATGCCCAGTAATCGCCACTGTTTTCATTTCTGAGCTCCCGCTGGATCTGGTCGAGTCCGAGGAGCAGCCGGACCACGCCGTCCACGTCCAGCTGCTGGGTGTTGTTGGAGTTGTATCCTTCGTCCTGGATGCGGAGCTGCTGGCCCGAGGAGTAGTATGCGTCGTAGTTGAGCCCCCTTCCGTCGCAAGGGATGCGGTAGAAGTCGCCGCGGTCCTCGCAGCGGGCGAGCTCCTCCTGGGTCACGAGGGTCTCGTACATCTTCTCGCCGTGGCGCACACCGATCTCTCGGACCGCGCCCGTGTAGCTGAAGACGCGGCGCGTGGCTTCGGCCAGGTCGGCCATGGTGCTTGCGGGCGACTTGCGGACGAAGATGTCGCCGGGGTCGCCGTGGTTGAGCGCGTGGACCACGAGGTCGATGGCGGTGGGAAGCGGGAGGAGGAAGCGGGTCATGGCAGGATGGGTGACCGTGAGGGGCTGATTGCGGCGGATCTGGTCCACAAACAGGGGGAGGACCGAGCCCCGGGAGTACATGACGTTGCCGTAGCGGACGAGGCAGAAGGTGGTGCCGTTCAAGGCAATCCGGCCCGCGGCCACGATGGTCTTCTCCATGAGGGCCTTGGACATGCCCATGGCGTTGATGGGGTACACGGCCTTGTCGGTGGAGAGCCCGACGAACTTCTCGACGCCGGCTTCCAGGGCTGCCTGGATCACGTTGCTGGTGCCGAGAATGTTGGTCCTCACGGCTTCCACGGGGAAGAACTCGCAGGAGGGGACCTGCTTCAATGCGGCCGCGTGGAAGACGAGGTCCACTCCTTTCATGACCTGGCGTACGCGGTCCGGGTCGCGCACGTCACCGATCTGGAAATCGAACAGGGGGCTTGCCAGGGCAAGGCGCATCTCGTGCTGCTTCTTCTCGTCGCGGCTGAAGATGACGACCCGCCGGGGGCTGCACTCGGTGAGCAGGCGGCGGGCGAAGGTGGAGCCGAAGGACCCGGTCCCGCCCGTGATCAGCACCGTCTTGCCCTTGATCTTGTCCAGACTCTCCATGAGGCCACTCGCAGTTAGAAGGTTTCCTTGCGCCAGACGCGCTGGTTGACGTAACGGACATAGCCGAGAAGGATCCGGAGGACCCGGTCCGACGTGTTGGTGATCCGGTAGTCGTCCGGGCACTGGTGCGAGAACGTCTCGATGGCAACCCGGACGCACCGGCGGATGCTCTCGCGCTCCACGCCGGTGACGATGATGGAGCCTGCGTCGAGGGCTTCGGGCCGCTCGATGCTGTCCCTGACGGTGACGGCCGGGAATCCGAGGATCGCGGACTCTTCGGAGATGGTGCCGCTGTCGGACAGCACGCACCGAGCCCCGGCCTGGAGGCTGACGTAGTCGGTGAAGCGGAACGGGCGGCAGAGGCGGATGAGCGGGTTGAGCCGCAGCTCGCCCGCTTCGAGGCGTTTGCGCGTGCGGGGATGCGTGGACACGACGATGGGCTCTCCGTACTCTGCTGCCAGGTCATTGAGCGCGGACAGGATGACGTCCAGCCGCCGCGGGTAGTCGACGTTCTCTTCCCGGTGCACGCTGGCGAGGAAGTAGCGCCCGCGGCCGAGGCGCAGCTCCTTGAGTATGGTGCTCTGGCCGATGCGATCCCGGTAGTGGGCAAGCACCTCTGCCAGCGGGCTTCCGGACACGAACACGCGGTCTTCCGGCAGCCCTTCTTCCAGGAGGTACCTGCGAGCGTTTTCGGAGTAGGCGATATTGACGTCCGCGATGTGATCGATCATGCGCCGGTTGATCTCCTCCGGCACATTGAAGTCGAAGCAGCGGTTGCCTGCTTCCATGTGGAACAGCGGGATCTTCATGCGCTTGGCCATGATGCCTGCGACGGAGCTGTTGGTGTCGCCGAGGATCAGGACCGCGTCGGGCCGCTCGCTTGCCAGCACGGGCTCGATGCGCTCCAGGATCCGGCCCATGGTCTGCCCCAGGGAGCCGCCGCCGCACTCGAGGAAGTAGGCGGGGCTGGCCAGTGCGAGGTCTTCGAAGAACACCTGGTTCAGCTCGTAGTCGTAGTTCTGCCCGGTGTGCACGAGGACGTGCCGGGTGTGGCGCTCGAGCCGGGCGATGACGCGGGACAGCCGGATGATCTCCGGCCGCGTGCCCACGATGGTCATTACCTTGAGGGGCGTTGCAGACACCTTCGCGGTCTTTCTCATGGCAGCTCTCCACCGGTCCGTCGGACCGCCCGTATTAGAGCAGCGCAACGGGGCCGAGTCAAGCGTCACGCCTTGCTTTTCCGCGGCCACGGGCTAGTATAGCCCCCCGGAGGCAGGGTTCCGCATGAAGTCGTACGCCATCGCCTTCGCACTTGCGCTTGCAGCGTCCGCGCTGCTCACTCCGCTGGTACGGGCTCTGTCCGTGCGGCTGGGGCTCATCGACCAGCCGGACGGCAGGAAGGTGCACGCGCGCACGGTGCCGCGCACCGGCGGCGTGGGCATCCTCCTTGCGTTCCTCGCTCCGATGGTGGGAATCGCGCTGACCAATGCCAACGTGGGGCAGACCGCATACGAGAACGTGGACTACGTGGCGGGCATCCTGGTGGGCGGCATGTTCATGGCCATGACCGGCCTGATGGACGACCTGCGGGGGCTGGGTGCGAAGAAGAAGCTCCTGCTCCAGGGACTGGTGGCGACGTTCGCGTTCGTGGTCGGCTTCCGCATCGACTACCTCGGCCTTCCCTTTGGGGAAGCCGTGGACATGGGGGTCTTCTCGTACGTCGTGACCGTGGTCTGGATCGTCGGCGTCATCAACGCGGTGAACCTCATCGACGGGTTGGACGGGCTGGCTGGCGGCATCGCGTTCCTCGTGCTGGCGCTGAACTTCGTGCTCGGCACCATCAACGGGTCGGTCCTGGTGTGCCTGGTCTCCGCGGCCCTGGCGGGCGCGGTGCTGGGGTTCCTCTTCTACAACTTCAACCCTGCCAGCATCTTCATGGGGGATGCGGGAAGCATGTTCATCGGGTACGTCCTCGCGTTGTCCGCGATCAACTCGGGTCAGAAGTCGGCCACGACGGTCGCGCTCCTGACGCCCATCGTGGCCATGGGCATCCCGATCATGGACACGCTGTTCTCGGTGATCCGCAGGTTCATCGAGAACCGCTCGCTGTTTGCCGCGGACCGGGGCCACATCCACCACCGGCTGCTGGACATGGGGGTCACCCACCGCCGCGCGGTGCTCATTCTCTACGGGTTCACGGTCACGCTGGTGGTGCTGGCGCTCCTGCTGTACATCGGCAGGAAGTGGGAAGTCGGCCTGGGGCTGGCGCTCATGGTCGTGGCGTTCGCGGTGTTTGCGCGCATCGTCGGCGTGTTCGAGTATTTCAACCGCCGCAAGCTGAGCCGGGCCGGCCTCCTGTCCGGGCACGCGGAGCGGCTGAGGCGCAGCATCGCCCCTCTGCTCATGCAGGCGGACGCGGTCCAGGCGTGGGACCAGGTGCAGCCGCTGCTCGAGGATCTGTGCCGTCGCGTGGAGTTCGTCTCCGCGGGCGTGGAGTTCGACACGCCGGACCTTCCCACGGTCCGCTGCGGGAAGGACGCTCCGCAACGGGACGGGCGCAAGCGCCTGCTGGTGGCCGCCCTGCCGCTCCAGAAGTCCGGGGCCGAGTTCGGAAGGCTGGTGTGCTCCTGGTATTCCGAGCGGGGCCGCGTGACTCCGGAGACCGAGATCCTGCTGCAGGTGCTGGCGGACCGGCTGGCGGAGCGCCTGCCGCGGGCCTAGCGGGGGCGGGCAGGCTTCCCGCTGCGGGAGGCTGCCGGCCGCGGGTTCCTACGTCCCTTCGAGGTAGCGCTGCGCGTCGATTGCGGCACGGCATCCCGAACCCACCGCGCTGACCGCCTGCCGGTAGATGGGATCTGCCACGTCCCCCGCGGCGAACACGCCGGGGATGCTCGTCATGGTGCAGTTCGTGGTCAGGAGGTACCCCTTCTCGTCCATGCGGACCTGGCCCTTGAAGACGTCCGTATTGGGGACGTGGCCGATGGCGACGAACACGCCTTCGACGGGCTCGTCGGTCACCTCGTTGGTCACCCTGTCGCGCAGGCGGATGCCGGTCACGGCATCCTGTCCGAGGATCTCTTCCACCACCGCGTTCCAGCGGAACTCTATCTTGGGATTCTTGAGGGCCTTCTCCTGCATGATGGGCGATGCGCGGAGGCGCTCCCTGCGGTGTACCACGACGACCTTGCCGGCGAAATGCGTGAGAAACGTGGCTTCCTCCATTGCGGTGTCGCCGCCACCGATGACCGCGACGGTGCGGTCCCGGAAGAAGAAGCCGTCGCACGTGGCGCATGCAGAGACCCCTCGGCCCCTCAGACGGACCTCGCTGGGCAGTTCGAGCCACCGGGCGCTGGCCCCGGTAGCGACGATGACCGTCCGCGCCTCGTACAGCTGCTCTCCAACCCATATCTTGAAGGGCGTGGTCTGGAAGTCGACCTCGGACACCGCGTCGAACACATGCTGTGAGCCGAACCGTTGTGCCTGCCGCCGCATCCGGTCCATGAGCTCCGGGCCGGAGATGCCTTCCGGGAAGCCGGGGAAGTTCTCCACCTCGGTGGTGATGGTGAGCTGGCCGCCGGGCTGCACCCCCTCGATGACGACGGGCTTGAAGTTGGCGCGGGCAGAATAGATGGCCGCGGTAAGCCCTGCGGGTCCTCCGCCGATGATGACGATGTCGTGCATGGTGGTCACCTCCGCCGACGTGGCGGGCAGAAGATACGGCGTGCGATGGCCGCAGTCAACACGACGAGTGAAAGAAGGGTCAGGGCGAGCCCCAGGCGGAAGGTGCCCGATGCGAGGGAGAGCACGACCCGGTGCGTTCCCGCAGGCACCCTGCAGGCAGTGGAGAGGAGGTTGGCCGGTGCGAGGGAAGCGGGGATCCCGTCCACTACGCACTCCCATCCCGGGTAGTACTGGATGGCCGCGACCAGCTCGGTGTCCGCGGCCGCGGTCACGGTCAGCTCCAGGCGCTCCGGAGCCACGTCCACGACGGACGGCGAGCACCCCGGGCCGTTGCCTGCTCCCGGCCAGGAAACGGACTCGACCGCGGCATCGGCTCCGGGCAGGAAGGCCGCGTCGAGCATTGCGGCCGCAGCGGACCGGGCATCGGGAACGACCCGGGTGCGAGTCGGGCAGTAGAAGGCAGGGGCCGCCCGTGGATTGCGCAGGAGGAACCACGGTTCGTCCCGGGCATCGATGGTCCAGCCGGCCCGGGCAAACGCTCCGGGTCGCTGCACGATGGCGTGAGACACGCCCACGACGTCCCAGAGGCGGGAGGGGGCGTGGGCCGTGGGCGTCGGCCACATGGCCCAGGTCCGCCTGGCGTCGAGGCCCCGGGCGCCGAACGTGGAGGCATTGACGAACCGCGCCATGCGGCCGAGCATGGAGGGGTCGTAGCCCGCGATGTTCCGGATGCGCAAGGGCAGCAGCTTGTTCCAGCCGCGCTGTTCGAAGTGCACGATGCGCGCGGCCGGAGGCACCGCTGCGGCAAGCCGCTCCACCTGGGGAGCAGGCTGATAGACGCCGGTGGGCCCGCCTTCCAGAAGCCCCTGCTGGTGGCTCCACAGTCCGAGCAGGACGCACAGGAATGGAACCGCGTTCCAGGCCGTGGCGATGCGCTCCCGCACCAGCAGCGCCCAGGCGAATGCTGCCAGCGCCGCGGTCAGGGCTGCCTCGGCAGCAAGGTCCCTGCTCCAGTAGAAGGCCGCGGCAGCGACCGCGTCCGGCCCCGCACCTTCGCCAGCGGTCTGCGACACCCAGTCGGACAGGAGATCCGCGGTCGGGGACCGGGACACGCCCCAGAGGAGCAGGCCGAGCAGTGCGGCGGTCCCGCCGAGCACGGTCCCGCCGCGGCGGGCCGGGATCCGCCGGTCCAGTGCGAGGGACAGGCCGAGCCCGGCCGCTAGCAGCAGCAGTGCGCCCGCGGGCAGGACGAACCGCGCCGGCACCCGGAAGCTGTCGAGAAGGGGCAGCGCTTCGGCAAGCCACGGGTAGACCGGCGTGTTGCCGCCCAGCGCCAGCACGAGGGTGGCAAGGCCCAGCCCGATGACGGGCAGGGACCTTCTCGCGTCGAAGACCGCTGCCAGCAGGACGAGGGAGAGGATCGGGCACGTCAGGTACCAGGAGTTCTCCCAGCGGGAGAGCTGCGCCCACCAGGTTCCGGCAGGCGACGGGTCGCCCCACAGCCGCGGGATGCCCGCAGCAAGCAGGCCGGACACCGGGAGGGAGTAGGACAGGGCCTCTGCACCGGCCTCTCCGCGCCAGGAGCTGGCGGCCAACTCCATCATGGGCAGGAGCTGCACCGCGGCCAGGAGCGCGGCGGCCAGCAACGCCAGGATCGCGGCGGCGCTGCGTTCCACGCAGGCACGCATGGATGGTGCGGATGCCTGCCCGAGCAGGGAGACCAGGAACAACCCGGCTCCGGGAATCAGCGTGAGCAGGACCACCTGGGGCGCTCCGGCAAGGCACATGGCGGCCAGGGCGAGGGCCGTGAGCAGCAGCCAGAAAGCGGCCGCGGACCGGTCAGCCCGCGCCAGCCGCCACAGCCCGAGCCAGACCGCGGGAAGCCACGCGGCAGCGGCCAGCAGGTTCACGTGGCCGGCAAATGCGTGGCCCACGAAGAACCCGCCGTACGCGTAGGCGACCGCAACGGGCAGCGAGGCCCAGGCAGCGCCTGGCCGGCTTCTTCCCGCGTCCTGCAGGAACCTGCAGGAGAGTGCGTAGGCGGCCAGGGAAGCGATGAGTGCGTGCAGAGCGACGGACGCCTTGATCCAGGAGAAGGTGCCCGGGAGCATCAGGAGCCAGTTGAGGGGGTAGGCGAGGCCCGCCTGCCCCATGGCGAAGAACGGGTGACCGGCGTAGGTGTACGGGGTGTACAGGGGGAACCTGCCGGAGAGGATCTCCTGGCGTGCGTACTCGAGGACCTGGAACTGGAACGAAACCACGTCAGTGCCGGACCCGTGCAGGATCCGCCCCGTCACCACGCAGAAGCCGAAGAACGCGGCGTTGGTCAGCAGCAGGAGAAGCATGGGTCCGGAATGAACGGAAGCTGCTGCAGCGGCCACGATGCGCTTCATGCCGTCCTCCCGGCCGGGAACGTTAGCCCATCGTTCGCCCGCGCGCAACAACAGAACGTTGCACAGACACTGGGAGTGTACTATAGTCTTTCGGCCACGGGAGTATGAGATGGCCGAGAAGATCACGGCCCCGAGGTTGCGGGGCATGAAGAAGAAGGGCGGCAAGGTGGTGATGGTGACCGCGTACGACGCCACCTTTGCCCGGCTGATTGACGCGTGCGACGTGCATGCAGTGCTCGTCGGGGACTCCCTCGGCAACGTGATCCAGGGGCACGGCACCACTCTGCCCGTCACGTTGGAGGACGTCATCTACCACTCGCGCGCCGTATCCCGGGGGCTGACACGGCCGCTGCTGGTTGCGGACATGCCGTTTCTCACCTACCAGGTGAGCCGGGAGGAAGCGCTCCGCAATGCGGGGCGGCTGCTCCAGGAGGGCAGGGCCGAGGCCGTGAAGCTGGAAGGGGGCCGGAGGGTGGCGGCCACCGTGGCCTCCCTGGTCGAAACCGGGATCCCGGTGATGGGGCACATCGGCCTGACTCCGCAGTCGGTCCACGAGTTTGGCGGCTACAAGATCCAGGGCCGCGGCAAGTCGGCCGGTGACCGGCTGCTGGACGACGCGCTGGCGCTGGACCAGGCGGGGGTGTTCAGCATCGTGCTGGAAGGGGTTCCCTCCGCGCTGGCCGAGCGCATCACCGCGGCGGTGTCGGTGCCGACCATCGGAATCGCGGCGGGCCCGCACTGCGACGGGCAGGTGCTGGTGATCTACGACCTGCTGGGCATGGACGAGACGTTCCAGCCCAAGTTCGCGAAGCGCTTCGCGGCGCTTGCGCCCGCGGTCAGGGACGCGGTAGGCGCTTTCTCCAGGGAAGTGCGTGAGGGGACGTTCCCGGGTCCCGAGCACAGCTTCGACTAGGCGGGGCACCGGCAAGGGAGGGGACTTTGAGGATCGTCCGACACATTGACGAGATGCAGGCCCTGTCGCGCTCGTGGCGCCTGGCCGGCGAGACGGTGGGGCTGGTGCCCACCATGGGGTCGCTCCACGAGGGGCACCTCTCGCTGGTGGACGTGGCCGGGACCCGCGCGTCGCGCGTGGTCGTCAGCATCTTCGTGAACCCGAAGCAGTTCGGGCCCACGGAGGACTTCGACCGCTATCCCCGGGACGAGGCGGGGGACCTGGCCAAGCTCTCCTCGCACAAGGTGGACGCGATCTTCATCCCCACCGAGCCCGCGATGTATCCCAAGGCCTACGAGACGTACGTGGATTGCACGCGGCTGCCTGCGCACCTCTGCGGCCTGCGGAGGGAGGGGCATTTCCGGGGGGTCGCGACCGTGGTCCTGAAGCTGTTCAACGCGGTGATTCCGGACGTGGCGGTATTCGGGGAGAAGGACTACCAGCAGCTGCTGGTCATCGAACGCATGACGAGGGACCTGAACCTGCCCGTGGAGATCATCGGTGCGCCCACGGTCCGGGAGCCCGACGGCCTGGCCATGAGCTCGCGCAACGCGTACCTCGGTCCGGAAGAGCGCAAGAGCGCGGCGGTGCTGTACAAGGCGCTCACCCGGGCCCGCCAGCTCGTCACCAGCGGCATGGTCGATGCGTTCATGCTCAGGCAGGCGCTGACCGAGATGATCGAGCAGTCCAGCGGTCGCATCGACTACGTGGCCATCATGGATCCAGAGACCCTGGAGGAGCTGCAGACCATCCGGGAAGCCGCGCATGCGGCTCTGGCCGTGTACTTCGGAAAGACACGACTCATCGACAACATCCGCCTGAAGGGGTAGGTCACGGACTCCCAGCTCGTCGAACACACCCTGGCCGTAGGCTCCCCGGATGCGGGCTGCCGGCTCGATGTGTTCGTGTCCCGCTGCCTGCCGGACCTCTCCCGGTCCCAGGTGCAGCGGTCCATCCGACTGTCCCTTGTCACCGTGGACGGGGTGACGGCGTGGAAGACCGGCATCGAGCTCAAGGCGGGCCAGGAGGTGGTGTTCGTGGAAGCGCCGCGGGAGCCGGTGCTGGCCACTCCGGAGCCGATCCCGCTGGACGTGTTGTACGAGGACGAGCACATGCTGGCGGTGAACAAGCCGCACGGGATGGTGGTCCACCCTGCGGCGGGTCACCCGTCGGGCACGCTGGTCAACGCGCTGCTGGGTCGGTGTCCGGAGCTTGCGGGCATGGGTCCGCTCAGGCCCGGCATCGTGCACCGGCTGGACCGTGGCACCAGCGGCGTGATGGTGGTCGCCCGCAGCGAGAAGGGGCGGGAGGGCCTGGCGGTGCAGTTCCTCGAGCGCTCGCTGTTCAAGGGCTATGTCGCGCTGGTGCTGGGGAGCCTGCCTGGCGAGTCCGGCTGCGTGGACCGGCCCATCGGCCGGCATCCCCGGGACAGGAAGCGGTTCTCGTCGCGGGTCACGGAGGGGCGCAGCGCGGTGACCGAGTGGCGCGGTGTGGCCGCGTCGGGTCCGTACTGCGTGGCCGCGCTGCGGATACGCACCGGGCGGACGCACCAGATCCGCGTGCACCTCTCGGATTCGGGCTGCCCGGTAGCAGGCGACGACCTGTACGACCCGGGCTGGGCCGGCCGCGTCGGTCCGGCCTCCGCGGCGCTCCTGTCGCAGGGGCCCATGCTGCACTCGGCCCTGCTCTGCCTGCGGCACCCGGTCACGCGAAAGCCCATGGCGCTTTCGGCCCCCATCCCGGACAGGATGCGCGGTGCTCTGGAAGCGCTTCTGCCCGGAGCCGTGGACCTCGTGCCGCGGCTGCCGGACGTCCACTTCTTTCCCGGAGGCTCGCAATGGGCAACGAACGGCTGAAGAAGATCCCTGCAGTCGAGCTGGTGCGGCAGGCGCCCGTGGTGCGCTCGCTCATCGAGAAGTACCCGGACGAGCTGGTCAACCGGGCGATTCGGGACACCCTGTCGGCTCTGCGGCAGCGGCTTTCGGCCGATGACGGGTGCGACCTTCCGGAAGTAGACGGGAAGTACTCGGTGGATGCGCTGGGGCAGCGGGTGGCGGACGCGGTGGGCGAGCTGCTCAGGCCCAGCCTCAGACCCGTGGTCAACGCGACCGGAGTCGCGGTGCACACGAACCTCGGCAGGAGCCCGCTTTCCCTCTCGGTCTGGAAGAGGATGGAGCGGATCGCCACCGGGTATTCGAACCTGGAATACGATCTGGAGCGGGGGCAGCGCGGGGAGCGGCACGGCCACGTCGAGAAGGTGCTGCGGCTGCTGACCGGTGCGGAGTCGGCTCTCGTGGTGAACAACAATGCTGCGGCAGTGCTCCTGGTCCTGTCCGCGCTGGCGCGTGGCCGGGAGGTCGTGGTGTCGCGGGGCGAGCTCATCGAGATCGGCGGATCCTTCCGCCTCCCGGACATCATGGCTCAAGGCGGAGCGATCCTGCGGGAAGTGGGCACCACGAACCGGACCCGGATATCGGACTACGCTGCCGCGGTGGGCAGCGCGACCGGGCTCCTCATGAAGGCGCACCGCAGCAACTACGCGGTGACCGGCTTCGTGGACGAGGCGTCTCGGGGGGAGCTTGCCGCGCTTGCAGGCCGGCAGGGGATCCCGTTCTTCGAGGACCTCGGGAGCGGCCAGGTGGGGGACCCCGGAGCGACCGGCCTTGGGGCCCAGGACGTCGTGTCCGCGGTGGTGGCCGCGGGCGTGGACATCGTGTCCTTCTCGGGGGACAAGCTGATGGGGGGGCCCCAGGCAGGCATCATCGTGGGCCGCAAGGCGCTGCTGGACCGGATACGGAAGCACCCCATGCTCAGGGCGTTGCGGCCGGACAAGGTGGTCATCGCGGGCGTGGAAGCGACCTGTGCGTGCTACCTGGACGGGAGCGCGGTACAGGAGGTCCCGGTGCAGCGCATGCTCTCCGAGTCGAGGGAGAGCCTCCGGAAGCGGGCGCTGGCGCTGGCGGAAGCGCTGGCAGGGATTCCGGGCCTCGAGTGCCGGGTGGCGGAGACCCGGGCCCGCGTCGGAGGCGGTGCGCTGCCCGAGGTCACGGTGCCGTCGTGGGGCGTGGTGCTCGCGCACGCCCGTATGTCGGAAACCGCGCTCGAGGAGCTGCTGCGCAGGGGACCGATTCCCGTCATCGGGACCGTAGAGGGTGGCCGGGTCCGGCTGGACGTGCTGGCCATGTCGGAGTCGGACATCTCCTGCGTCGCGGATGCGTTGCGCGGGTAGGCGGGCATGGTCTCGATTTCCGACTTGCTTTTCCATGCAGGCTGGAGTAGCTTCCGGTCTTGAGCTTTCAGCCCCGAGGTCGTGAATGACCCGAGACAAGGACCGGCGTCAGGAAGAGCGCAAGCGCGAGCACTTGGCTCTGGAGTTCCACTATGCGCAGGAGAGGAGCTCGGTCCAGACGCTCGACGTGAGCAAGGGCGGGGCGCTGCTCTCCACTCCGGTGATGTTCCCATCCGGAACGCTGTTCATCCTCGAGTGTCCGAGCCTGTGTGCGGAGGGGGGGGTCGTGCGGTTGCTGGCGCGCGTGGTGCGTGCCACCAAGGGGTTTGCGGACCGCCACTCGCTCAATGGCGTGGGGGTCGCGTGGGTTCGGGCGTACTGTGCCACGGGCCACACCGCGCTGAGGGACTTCCTGGTCGACAAGCTGGGGTACACTGCCGAGGAAGCGCAATCGGTGCACACCGCGGCCACGGGCGACGCGGTGTTCGACTTCCCCAAGGATGCCCAGCCGCCCCAGCCGGGCCGTCCCGAGTTCTCCGAGGCGCTGGCGTCCTACCAGGGACGGAGAGAGCGGCTCGTGGCGCTTCAGAAGGGCCGCTACCGGCTGGACGTTCCGATCATCTACTCGGTGCACAACATGCACTACCGGGGGACCATCGTCGCGCTGGACCAGTCGGGGCTGGCCATCGCGACCCGGGGAGCCCTGCCGTTCAACTTCTCCAAGGTCTCGGTGCGCTACCCTCTGGACGAGGGGCCGACCGCGCCGCGGATCGTGCTGTTTGGAGAGACCGAGCTGGTGCTGGAGCCGTTCGGGGAGGAGCCCGGCTACTTCAGTGCCAGGCTCACGGGGCTGGACGAGCTGGATTCTCCGGGGGTCTTCCGCACGCACATGAGGGGGCTGGCCGCCCGCCTGCCCCGCTGGTAACGCTGCGGGACGTCTCTTCGAGCTACCGGGTCCTGAACGCGGAGATTCCGGTCAACGTCTCTCCGAGCACGAGCGTGTGGATGTCGTGGGTGCCTTCGTAGGTGTAGACGGCTTCGAGGTCTGCCATGTGCCGCCACACGGGGTACTCGCCGGAGATGCCGTAGGCTCCGAACATCTCGCGGGCCATGCGTGCGCATTCCCGGGCCATCCATACGTTGTTGCGCTTGGCCATGGAGATGTGGTGGTGGTGGTGCTTGCCGGCCTGCTTCAGGCGGCCGACGCGATAGCTGAGCATCAGACCCTTGAAGATCTCCGTGTACATCCACGCGAGGCGCTCCTGCTGGAGCTGGAACCCTGCTATCGGGCTGCCGAACTGCGACCGTTCGAGAGAGTACTGCAGCGCGCTGGACAGGCTGAACATGGCGGAGCCCACGGCTCCCCAGGAGATGCCGTAGCGCGCCTCGTTGAGGCACTTCAGGGCCGCGCCGAGCCCGTTGCCGTTGGGCAGCACGTTGGCGGCAGGCACGCGGACGTCCTCGAAGAACAGGTTGGAGGTGATGGAGGCGCGCAGCGAGAACTTGTGCTTCTCGTCCGTGGCGGTGAAGCCCGGCATCCCCTTCTCCAGCACGACCCCGCGCACGACGCCGGTGTCGTCCTTGGCCCACACCACGGCCACGTCGGCCACGGTACCGTTGGTGATCCACGCCTTCTGGCCGTTGAGGATGAAGCCGTCCCCGTCCTTGCGCAGCGTGGCCTTCATGGAGCCCGGATCGGAGCCCGAGCCGGGCTCGGTCAGGCCGAAGCAGCCGATGTACTCTCCCGAAGCCAGCTTGGGAAGCCAGCGCATGCGCTGCTCCTCGGAGCCGAACGCGTAGATCGGGAACATGACGAGGCTGGACTGGACGGACATCAGGCTGCGCCAGCCGCTTCCGCCGAATTCCATCTCGAGGTTCGCGACGCCGTATGCGACGGGCGACATCTCGCTCCCGCCGTACTTGACGGGCAGGGTCATGCCGAACACGCCCAGGTCCTTTCCGACCTTCCTGCCCTTGTCGATGGGGAACGTGTGCGCCTCGAAGTGCTTGGCGATGTCGGGCAGCACCTCCCGCTCGACGAACTTCCGGACCGTGTCACGGACCATGAGCTCTTCTTCGGTCAGGAGATCGTCGATGGACAGCAGGCTTCGCACGCGTGCGAACGCTTCCGCGGGGTCGACGCGCTTGTCTTTCTGTTCGGCCATGGGCACCCTCCTTGGTTGTCACTCCAGCACGGACGGGCGCTAACATACGTTGGCCGCTCGGGCAGGTCAAGCGCCGCGTTCAGGCGTCAAGGTGCCTTGCAGAAGAGGACCCGGAGGGCGCAAGAGCCTGGGACAGGAAGCGGACTACAGGGAAGCGAAGGTGTAGCCGACGTTGAACAGCAGGCCCATGAAGTCTTCCATCTCGCCCATGTCGGGGAAGAACAGCTGGCCGCGGAAGTCGAGGTCGCCCATCTGGTAGCCGCCGCCGAGGGTCAGCCCGATGTCGGTCTCGGAGTCGGAGTCGGAGGTACCGTTGTACTCCGCCTCCCACTTGTTGATCACGAACCCGGCCTCGCCGGCCAGGTAGACCGACGGAATGAGGAGTCAAGACAACGGTATCCAACCTGTGGACAATGACCCTCTTGTTGAGTGAGAATGGCGGCGGACCTGGAGCGGGGGAGACGTGTCGGCTCAGGAACGGGATTTGCTGTCGACCATCGACCGCCGGCTTCGCTCAGAGCGGATGCTGGCAGACATCTCGCAGGCGTTCCTCGGGAAGGGAGACTACGAGGCCGCTTTCGAGACCGCATGCCGCCTGCTGGGAGAAGGCACCGGCGTCAGCCGCGTGTACATCTTCGAGAACTTCGACAACAACAGCCGCTGCTGCAACACCGTCGAATGGGTGAACTCGGGCATCACGCCGGTCAAGGACGAGCTTCAGGACGTCTCCTACGACTCGCTGCGCTACTGGCGCATCACGCTGGAGAGCGGAGAGCGCATCTGCGCCCATGACATCAGCACTCTGCCCCGGGAGGTGGTGGAGATCCTGGAGTGGCAAGGCATCAAGTCGGTCCTGGTGGTCCCTCTGGTGGTCATCGGCCGGTGGCACGGGTTCCTCGGGTACGACGAGTGCACCACGGAACGCACGTGGGACGACGTGGACATCTCCAACATCGAGACGGCTGCCCGCATCATCTCCACGGCCATGGAGATGCGCCAGCTTGCCAACGAGATGGCGCACACGGCACGACTGTCCGCGGTGGGGGCGCTGGCAGCGGGCGTCGCGCACGAGTACAACAACCTGCATGCGGGCATCCTGGGCCTGGTGGAGCTGTGCCTGGAGTCGCCCGGTCTGCCGGACCCCCTTCGTCGTGACCTGAGCCGGGTGCTCGGGCTGGTGCACCGGGCAGCGGGCCTGACGCAGAAGCTCCTCGACCTGTCCCGCAAGCGACCGCACAAGGTGGTGCCGGTGGACCTGTCGGCCGCGATCGAGGACTGCCTCTCGGTGCTCGCCAGTTCGCTGAAGGCCGAAGGCGTCCAGGTCGCGGTGGAGTGCTCTGCGCCCGCCACGTGGGTGGCGGGGGACGCGGCGGAGATCGGGCAGGTCATCCTGAACATCGTGCTCAACGCGCTCGAAGCGATGCACGGCCGCATCGAGAAGCGCCTCAACGTGGTGCTCTGGAACACGCCCGCGGGCCAGGTATCGGTATCCTTCGAGGACACCGGGTCCGGCATCGCCACGGACGTGCTTCCCCGGATCTTCGACCCCTTCTTCACGACCAAAGGGAAGCTGGGAGGGGGAGTGAAGGAGAGCACGGGGCTGGGCCTGTCCATCTCGCAGCAGATCATGCGCCAGCAGGGGGGGACGCTGACTGCGCACAACAGCCCGAGCGGCGGCGCGGTGTTCGAGCTGACGTTGCCCACGGTGGACGCCAGGCAGCGTCCGGAACCGGCCCCGGCCCCGGTCCAGCCTGCCGCTGCCCCGCGGGTGGGGCGCATCGGAGTGCTGGACGACGAGGACAGCGTGCTCTCGATGCTCCAGCGTCACCTGGCCCGGCAGGGACACCACGTGGAGGTCTTCGGATCGACCCTGGATGCGATGTCCGCGTGCATGGAGCGCTCCTTCGACGTGTTCCTGGTGGACCTGGTCCTGCCGCCTCCGGACGGGGCGGAGTTCCTGAGGTTCATCCAACGTCTTCCGAGCCGGAGGAGACCCTGGGCGGTGGTCATGAGCGGCCGCGCCCCCGCGGATCTGGACGACCTGCTGGTGGGGCTCCCGGTGGCAGGAGTTCTCCCCAAGCCGTTTGCGGACCTCGACGCCGTGTCTCGCGAGATACGGGTGGTGCTGGAACGACGCGAGGAGACAAGCGACACGGAGGATTGAGAGGCCGCGGCGTCAAATCCCCTGCCCTGTGGGCGGCGCTGTCTGCGGAGCGGTCTTCCAGTCCTGCCACTTGCCCCCGTCGAGCTTCCACTTGTAGTGGTTGTGCGGGACGGTGAGCATGTACTCGACCAGGTGGGAGCAGGTGAGCTCGAACATCGCCCTCTTGTCCCCGCGGATCTGCGCGGCGTAGCCCGGGAGCGTGGACATGGCGTGCTGCATCGCCTTGCAAACGGCCAACCCGTCGGCAGGGAGCCCGTCCGCGACCAGGGACAACAGCGTCAGCAGGGAGGCTTCCGCGTTTCGGGGCTTTCCGGCGCCCAGGGCCTCGGACGCGGTCTGGCGGGCTTCCCGGTACAGGCCGACGTCGTAGTAGAGCGCGGCCAGACGGATGACCGGCCCCGGGTCGTCGCCACGGCTGTTCCTTGCTGCCAGCAGGCGATCCAACCGGAAGCGCTCCGGTCCCGCGGACAGGCGGGCGCTTCCGAGGAAGCGGGAGATGCGCCGCTCGAACTCGTAGACGTCCGCGGTCCGCACGCTGGCCGGGAGATCGAGGCCGTGTGCGGCGTAGAAGGAGCGCACGCGGTCGAAGTTGTCTGCGTTCTTCCGGTCGTTGCGGACAAACACCCACGAGGATTGGTCCCGGTACACGAGGACCCAGTCGAACCTGCTGTAGTCCATGACTGGAAACGGGCTCGGGTGCACGACGATGTCGAATCCCACCTGGCGCCAGGCGTGGTTGATCGCATCCCTGCGCACGCCGGCAAGCTGCATGGCCATGAGGCTGAACGTCTCGATGTCCGAGAAGTTCCCGCGGCCGTCCGTCAGCACCGTGCAGCGGGGCCAGCAGCGATACAGCAGGTAGCCTCCCCAGGCGGCATGGTTGAGGATCCCGCCCTGGAGCCCGCTGGCCTCGATGAAGTCTCCCGCACCGATGGGGAACTCCGCGGGGTCCACGTCGTCGGCGATGCTCTTCACCGCGGGAACCGGCCCGTAGCCGTGGTCGTGCACATGGTAGTACAGGTTGAGGGCGACCAGAGCGAGTGCTGCCACCGCGAGCGCTGACGCCCGGGCCACGCGTGCGAAGCGGGTTCTCTGGGGCACGTCGAGCAGCCAGAGGAGCGTCAGCCACGGAACGGCCCCGAGCCAGAGGAAGCGGACGTGCTCGAGGCTCAGGAAGACCGTGGGCATGGCCAGTGCGATCGCCAGCATCGGGAAGGCCCTGAGCGTCCAGCCGTCCCGCCACGAGCGCACGAACGCCACCGCGAGGAGGACGAGGAGACCCGAGATGGGCAGAAGAGCAGCCAGCACCTCGTGGGGCGTGGCCGCATGCTTGAACAGGAACTCGTACGTGGTCATCCACTCCGGGATGAACTTCTCGCTCGGCTCCAGCATCTGGAACGACTGCACGACCCCTGGCAGGAACCCGGGCATCACGAGCATCGTCACGGACGGCACGGCCAGCAGGACCAGGTCGGGGACCGCGGCAGTGAGGCTGCGGCGCAGGCGTCCCGGCTCGGCATCCCGAAGGAAACGGTCGAGCCAGAGGGCGCCGGCCCGGGCGGCCAGCAGCACCGGGGCCAGCAGCGCGCCCCCCCCGTGCACGTTGCACCACACCGCGACGAGCGCGCTGGCGCCCACCACATGCCGCGTGCGGGTCCTGCCGGCAAACAGCACCGGCAGCAGGAGCCCGGTAAACAGCAGGTTGAACGCGTCGGGCCGCGTGCGCACCCGGTCTGCAAACGCTACGGCCACCACGCCGAACGCTACCAGTCCGTGCAGCGGCGAGCGGCGGGTCCAGAAGAACCACAGGAACCACTGGAATGCGCACACGATAACGAGCGCGTGGGCGACGCGCACCGCGGTGAGACCGCCTGCGGAGTCGAGCGCGTAGACCAGCACCTCGTACAGCCACTGGAACGTGTGCCACGGCCGGGAGGGGTCCGCGGCCGAGAAGATGTCCGTCTCCGGCAACTTCCCGTTGGCAACGATCCACTCGCCGGCCTTCACGTGCCAGAAGATGTCGACGTCCCAGATCGGCTGGAGGGAGACGACGAGATAGCAGACGGCCAGGACCGTCGAAACGGCCAGGAACACACCCGTGCGCCACGCACCGCCACCGCTGCGGCAATCTGGAGTCGAGTCAGGCGCGCCTGGAACCACGGAAAACCAAGCCCCGAGAGAGAAAAGATCTTGCAATTTCAACGGCGCTGATGTTAATGTCCTTTTCTGCGGAGTGCAAGCGTTGCTTGCCCCTGCGAGTGTGGGGGTGGGGTCGTTGAGAGGTGGGGCCGGACGGGTTGCCGCCCGGCCATATGTGTAACCAAACTGGGAGATGACCGTGATTGGTCAAGAACAGGTCTTACGGTTCGGTTGAGGGGCTAGCCCCCCTCGGCGGTTGCGGGGAGAGAGATGCAAAACCTCGGCTGTCATTACCTTCTTGAGATTTCCGGCTGCCCGTACAACAAGCTGAACGACACGGATTACGTGGAGAAGACACTGTTGGAAGCTGCGCACAGAGCCAGCGCCACGGTGGTGACCTCTACTTTCCACACGTTCAACCCGCACGGGGTGAGTGGCGTGATCGTGATTGCGGAGTCGCACATCGCAATCCACACGTGGCCGGAACGGGGGTACGCGGCAATCGACGTCTTCACCTGTGGAGACGCTGCCGCACCGGAACGCGCAGTGGAATACTGCACCAAGGCATTCGGGGCCACGACCCACACCTTCGTCAAGGTGAAACGCGGCATCATCGAGGAGCGCAGCGAGAGCGCATCCTGCTTCCTCAGCTTCGAGGAATCGTGCGCTCCGACTTGACTCGCTGAGGCCGCAAGCGCCGTCTGCTAGGGTCTCGAATCGATTCCATCACCGGTCGACAAAAGTACTCGACAGCCAGGAACCTATGCGTTAAGGTTGTCTTGTGGACGATGGGGGACATCATGGAAATAGAACTCAAGTACTCGAAAATCCTCGTTCCGATCGATTTCTCGGACACCTCCCGCAAGGCGTTCTACGTGGCGCTGAAGTATGCGAAGGTGTTTGACGCGGACACCTACGTGCTGCACGTGCTGGAGCCGCTGGACACGTTCGACTCCACCGCGAAGGTGGAAGCGCAGTCGGACCAGGTCGCGCGCGTCGAAGAGGGCGTCAAGCGGCGGGTCAACGGCCTGTTCGAGAAGTCGGGGCTCGCCGAGGTGGACCGCCGCCGGGTGCACATCCTCATCCGTGCCGGCAAGCCGTGGAAGGAGATCCTGACCACCGCGGCCGAGAAGGGCGTGAATCTGATCATCCTCGGAAGCCACGGCCAGACGAGCTTCAAGGACGTGATCATCGGCAGCACCACGGAGAGAGTGGTGCGCAAGGCCCCGTGCCACGTGCTGTGCATCAAGCCCGACGACTACGAGTACGACCCTGTCAAGATCCCGGAGAAGTTCAAGAACGTGGAGTGAGACGCGGCGGGCCTGCCCGCGCCTGCCTGCCCCTTTCCTGCGAGGTGTCATGAGTCCTGCAATACCTGTGCTCGGCGTCATTGGCGGGAGTGGTCTGTACCGGATTCCCGAAGTCACCGTGGAAAGCGAGGTCGAGGTGCCCACGCCGTTTGGACGCACGTCCGGCCCGGTGGTGAAGGGCCGGATCGGATCGACTCCGCTCTTCTTCATCCCGCGGCACGGACCGAGGCATGTGCTGTCGCCGTCCGAGGTCCCCTATCGGGCCAACGTCTTCGCCTTGAAGCAGCTCGGCGTGACCTGCCTGCTGTCGGTTTCCGCGGTGGGCAGCCTCAAGGAGGAGATCGCTCCGGGCCACCTCGTGGTTCCGGACCAGGTGATCGACTGGACCCGCGGGGTGCGCCCCATGAGCTTCTTCGGCTCGGGCATGGTGATGCACGTCGCGATGGCCGACCCGTACTGCGCGGCGTGGCGACGGGCCGTGTTGGGCAGCGCCCGGTCGTCGGGAAGCACGGTGCACGACGGAGGTGCGCTGGTGTGCATCGAGGGCCCCGCGTTCTCGACGCGTGCCGAGTCGTTCCTCTTCCGGAGCTTCAAGGCGGACCTCGTGGGCATGACGGTGATGCCCGAGGCCAAGCTGGCCCGCGAAGCGTCCATGTGCTATGCGACGCTGGCGCTGGCGACGGACTACGATTGCTGGCACCCGCACCATGATTCCGTGACGGTGGACGCGGTGCTCGACGTGATGCAACGCAACCAGGAGAAGGCGCGGCAGACCATCGTGCACCTTGCCGCGAACATGCCTTCGACGCTGGAGTGCGGCTGCAAGGATGCGCTGCGGTTCGCGCTCGTAACGGCCCCGGGTGCGGTCCCGGCCGAGCGCAGCAAGGAGCTTGCGTGCCTGCTTCCGCAGGATGGTGCGACGGACTGAGAGGAATCACGCCGACCCACCCCTCTACGCCGCGGTCCGAGTCCGGGACCGTGGGGGGACGGGTCGACGGGTGACAGAGCGAGGAGGACATGGAAGCGCCGACGCTGATCGTGGTTGGCTCCGTGGCATACGACAGCATCGAGACCCCGGCGGCCAAGGTGCCGGACGTGCTGGGCGGATCCGCGACGTACTTCTCGCTTGCGGCCGCGGTCCAGGGGGTGCCCACGGGCGTGGTCGCGGTGGTGGGAAGCGACTTTAGAGACCCGGACCGCAAGCTGCTGGAGAGCCGCGGCGTGAACACCGAGGGCCTTGCCGTTGCGGCCGGCGAGACGTTCCGCTGGGGCGGCCGGTACGACGTGCACCTCAAGGACCGGGACACGCTGTACACGCACCTGAACGTGTTCGCATCGTTTCAGCCGCGCCTGCCGCAGGCGTACAAGGATGCTCCGTTCGTGTTCCTGGCCAACATCGATCCGGACCTCCAGGCCGAGGTGCTGCGCCAGTCCACGGGGCCCCGCTGGGTCGCGTGCGACACCATGAACTTCTGGATCCACAGCAAGCGGCAGAGCCTGCTCAACCTGCTGCCCAAGGTGGATACGTTGTTCCTGAACGACAGCGAGGCCTTTGACCTGACGGGGTCCCGCAACGTGGTCACCGCGGCGCGGTGGATCATGGACCACGGCACGCCCACGGTGGTGGTCAAGCGCGGGGAACACGGGGTCGTGGTGGTGAGCGCGGAGGAGGTGTTCACCGCTCCGGCGTTCCTGCACGAGGCGGTGCAGGATCCCACCGGAGCGGGCGACTCGTTCGGAGGCGGCTTTGCCGCGGCCATCGCGCGCATGGGCGAGGTGAACAAGGACACGTTGCGGATCGCCGCGACCATGGGCACGGTGACCGCCAGCTTCTGCGTGCAGGAGTTTGGCCCGCAGGGGCTTGCCGCGCTGACGCCCGAGGTGTTGAAGAAGCGGCTGAAGCAGTATCGGAACCGTTTGAGAATCCCCGTGTTGGAGTGGTAGTGACATGGCAGAGAGCGGACGTTTCGGCGTAGATGCGAAGAGGGCCGGGAAGATACTCGGCTTCAACACGACGTCGCGGCTTGCGGGCAAGCTGGCGGACGCACGGCTTCCGGCCCCGTTCCTGAGGGCCGCGATCAAGGCGTACTCCAAGGCGTTTGGAGTGGACCTTGACGAAGCGGCCCGGGGGCTGGCGGAGTTTCCCACGTTCGGGGACTTCTTCGCCCGCGAGCTCAGGCCCGGGCAGCGGGTGGTGAACGAATCGCCGGACGTGCTCGTGAGCCCGTGCGACGGGACGGTGCACAACTTCGGCACCATCACGGGCGGCAGGCTGGAGCAGGTCAAGGGCCGGGAGTACACCGTGGCAGAGCTGCTGGGCGACGAGGCCGCGGCCGCGGGCTACGAGGGGGGCACGTACTGCACCATCTACCTGAGCCCGTCGAACTACCACCGCGTGCATTCTCCGGTGGACGGCCGGATCGCGGGGTGCCGCCGCATCGCGGGAGCGCTCTACTCGGTGCAGCCCTTCTTCACGCGGCACCTGTGGAACCTGTTCGCGGCCAACGAGCGGATCCCGATCCACCTCCAGACGGAGCACGGGCCGGTGTGCGTGGTGATGGTGGGTGCGACCATCGTGGGGCGCTGCGTGGTGAACTTCGCGGACGTGGACACGAACCGGCCCGGCGGCTCCGAAGCGCCGGTGACCTTCGACCCGCCGCTGGCGGTGTCCCGCGGGGACGAGCTGGGCGCGTTCAAGATCGGGTCCACGGTGGTGCTGCTTACAACCCCAGCGTATGCTCCAAGGATGCTGGTTGAAAGGATGCCGGTGCAGATGGGGGCCGCGCTGATGGAGCTGAGGAAACCGGACGGCAAGGGGAGGTAGACATGGCCAAGCGCATACTCATGGTGGACGACGATCGGGACCTGGTGGAAGTGACGATGGCGTTTCTCAAGGCAAAGGGCTACGAGGTGGACTGCGCCCACGACATGGAAGCGGGCTTCGCACGCCTGGCCGAGAAGAAGCCGGACCTCATCATCCTCGACATGATGATGGGGGGCCAGGGGCAGGGGTTCCTGTTCTCGAGGAAACTGCGGAAGATGCCGGAGGTCGGGAACATTCCGATCCTCATGGTAACCGGCGTGACGCAGCAGACCGGGTTCGGCTTCATCGGCGACCCGAAGCACCAGACATTCCTGCCGGTCGACGAGTTCGTCCAGAAGCCGGTAGGCCAGGACGCGCTCGCGGCCAAGGTCGCATCCATGCTGGCGAAGGTCGCCTGAGCCCGCTGAGCGCTCCGGAGCGTCATCGCGGCAGAGCGGGGCGGGATGAGTCCCTCGTGTGGGAGTTCCGTGCCCGCCTCAAGCCGGCCGGCGCCTCCGTGTTGGAGAACCTTGCCCGGATCACACGCTGCGGCGCCTCTTTCCGGGAAGAGCGGGTATGGTGACGGTGAACGTCGAGCCGCGGCCCGGCTCGCTCGTGACCGAGATGTGCCCCTCGTGGAACTCCACCAGCCGCTTCACGATCGACAGCCCAAGGCCGCTGCCTCCACGGCGTCTCGACTCGTTGCGCCTGGAGCGGAAGAAGTCGTCGAAGATGCGGCCGACCTCGTCGTCCGAGATGCCGATGCCGGAGTCGCGCACTTCGAACCGGACGCAGTCCTGATCGGCCGAGACATTGAGGTCGATGCGCCCTCCTTCATCCGTGAACTTCATCGCGTTGCCCAGGAGGTTCGAGAGCACCTGGCCCATGCGCGCGGGCACGACGCAGACTTCCGGGAGCGGGTCGGCCATGGCCAGGAAGAACTGCAGCCCCTTGCTGCGCGCCTCCTCCTGTGCCTCTGCTGCGGCCGGCTGCACGAACGCTGACGGGGACACCACCACCTTCTCTCCCATGCCGGCCCCGGTCTCGATGGAGGTGATGTCGAGCAGCTCGTTGATCAGCTTGACCTGCCCGTCGATCCGCGTCCTTGCCTTGTCGATGAAGTAGAGCTGCTTCTCGTTGATGGGGCCCGGGATCCCGGCAGCCAGCAGGTCGAGCTGCCCCCGGACCGCTGCCAGCGGGGACTTCAGGTCATGGGAGGTCGTTGCCAGGAAGTCGGTCTTGAGGGAGTTGAGCCGCTTGAGGTCGGTGTTGGTGGCTTCCAGGCGCTGGCTGAGCGCCACGACCTCCCTCTCCCGCTTGCGCAGGCGGCCGCTGATCGAGGTAGCGAAGTAGGAGAGAATGAGCATTCCGGAGGAGAACGCGGCGATCCGCGTCACGAAGAAGACGGGCTCGAACGCGTGGTCATCGAGCGTGTAGAAAGGATAGTGCGTGAGCACGCCTGCGAACTCCGCGGAGACTGCGGCATCGTAGAGCAGGACGGCCAGCACCGTGTGCGCCACGCTCTGCTTCCTGCCCAGCAGCATGCTGGCGATGATGACGTGAAACGAGTAGAAGAAGGCCAGGGGGCTGGTCACTCCGCCGGTCAGGTGCACGAGCGTTGTCAGCGCTATGAGGTCCACTGCGATCTGCAGGTGAGCGATGGTCTTGGAGCGGGTGCTGACGACCTCTCCTTCTGTCGGAGAGGGGCCCCGGAGCATCCATGCGAAGACAGCGTTGTACAGGGCCATGGCCAGCGCGACGAGGCGGATGGCCCCTGCGTCCAGCGTGATGCCGAGGAACCACCGGGAGGCTTCGGGGGAGACCAGCACGACGGCCGTTGCAAGCCAGCGGTGGCTGACGAACAGGTCGAGGCGGTGGTGCAGATCCCGTTCCCTCAGAGAACCTTGTTCCATCGGGCTATCCCTGCTTCCCGAGTGCGGCTCGGACGGATGCCAGGAGCACGTCCATGGCGACCGGCTTCTCGCGGAACTCACGGACCGACAGCCCCTGCCATCGAGCCATGTCCGTAAACCGAGCCCGGGCCAGGGGATGGACTGCGGACAGCACGATGACGGGAGTGTGCCTGAGGGCATCGACCTTGCGGATGTCCTCCAGGAACAGCAGCCCCGCGTCGTCGGTTTCCATCATGACGTCGAGGATCACCAGGTCCGGAAGGACCTCGACTGCCTGCTTCACTCCGGACTCCCGGCTGTCCGAGGTATATGTATGGTAGCCGGATGCGGACAGCAGCACGGAGACGGTCTCCAGCAACTCCTCGTCGTCGTCCACCACCAGGATCTTTGGCTCGGCTCCCATGCGGCCCTGCGTCTACCGGGCTGCTATTCGACGCCGAGCAGCTCGACGTCGAACACGAGGGTGGCGTTGGGGGGGATGACGCCGCCGGCCCCGCGTGCGCCGTAGCCGAGGTTGGCGGGGATGGTGAGCTTGCGCTTGCCGCCGACCTTCATGGACATGACGCCTTCGTCCCAGCCCTTGATGACCTGGCCCATGCCGATGGAGAAGACGAAGGGCTCTCCGCGGTCGACGGAGCTGTCGAACTTGGTGCCGTCGGTGAGCCATCCGGTGTAGTGGACGCGGACGCGCTTGCCGGGGTTCGGCGACGGGCCGTCTCCGACCTTCATGTCGACGTACTGGAGCCCTGACGCGGTGGTGACCATCTCCTCTCCTTTCTCCCCGGAAGCGGGGGCTTCCGCGGGCTTGGGTTGCTCGACCACAACCTTCTCGCCGGTGGGGGTTCCTGCGTCTGCCTTCTCGGCTTCGGGCTTGGGCTCTCCGCCTGCGGGCGCTGCGACGACGTCCTTGGGCTTCTCCTCGGCCTTGGGCTCATCGCCTGCCGCTGCCTCGCTTCCCACCGCGGCTCCGGCTGTCGCCTGATCGCCGGGCTTCGGTTCTGCGGGTGCGGCCTTCCCGTCTGCGGGTGCGTCTGCGGGCTTCTGCTCCGCGGGCGCGGCCTCGACCTTTCCTTCTGCCGGTGCATCTGCGGGCTTCTGCTCCCCGGGCGCTGCCTCGACCTTTCCCTCTGCAGGGGCTTCGGCCTCGACCTTTGCGGGTTCTTCCGCCTTCTTCTCTTCCGCCTTTCCGGCCTCTGCCTTCCCGGCCTCTGCCTTCCCGGCCTCTGCCTTCGTCCCGGCCTCTGCCTTTGCGGCCTCTTCCTTCTTGCAGTTGCATCCTGCGGCCAGGGCCAGGGCTGCCAGCATCACCACCAGTCTCTTCAACATGGTATTCCTCCCGATTAGCAAGTGCCTTGTCCGACTATCCCCCAACCCGCGGCGGCGAGTCAAGCGAAAGCTTGAGGCAGCAAGCCCTGCCTGGGGCTCTCCGGGTTGAGCGGATGGCATCGCTTCGCCGCGGGTCCGAACCAGGATCCTCGTCACAGCGTGTCCGAGACAGCGACACGCTTCCAGGTAGCCGTCGCACTGGCGGAGCCCGTGCATGCGCGGGTGGCGGTCCGCATCCACGCGCCTGACCGCGGTCGACGATTGACAGGCCGCCGACCGCGTGGATAATCCGGGATCACTGGTGCCGCCGGAGTGGCGGAATTGGTAGACGCACGGGACTCAAAATCCCGCGATGCTTCGCATTGTGAGGGTTCGATTCCCTCCTCCGGCACCAAGGGAATAGCGGCTCTGGTCCTCGTCCTGCCGGTTGCGGCATGTTGGCTCACTGCGGCCCGTTTAGGCAGTTTGGGGACGATTATATGTAGCAAGATTTGTAGCAAGCTACTTCCGGGCATCCCGGTCCCCGGGCGACACCCGGCGCTGGTTCGCACACTTCC
>Ga0233425_10001666_pt1 | contig 48257 bp, 50 predicted proteins | sample Watercolumn_Towu_2_FD_181712 | JGI IMG/M metagenome (GOLD analysis project Ga0233425, IMG submission 181712) | Freshwater microbial communities from Lake Towuti, South Sulawesi, Indonesia - Watercolumn_Towuti2014_140_MG | ecosystem: Environmental > Aquatic > Freshwater > Lake | place...
ACTCCATTTCCGATTGCCGAGGTTGTAGGCCGCTTCTGCGAAGCGGCGGTTTTGTTGAGGATTTCGCCGACTCGCAGAGTCGGCCTACAACAAATCCCCGGTTTTGGAGAGTTATCGGAGGTACCCTGGAGTTTGTTGACGAGTTCGTATGGAACGCGCACGACGCCGACATTGGCGTCGTGCGCGTCGCTGCCGCCGGTGAGGTGGAGGTGGAGTGTGTCGGCGAGTTGTTGGTAATGTGAGGTCTGGGCGGCGTTGTGGTCAGGGTGCCACGCTTCGATGCCGCGGAGTCCTTGGTCGCGCATCTCGCGGATGTCGGCGTCGGTGATGGCGGCGAGGCCGGGATGGGCGAGGACCGGAACGCCGCCGGAACATTTGATGTGGTGGATGCCCTCGGCGGCGGTCATGCGATAACGTTCGACGTAGCCGGGTTTGCCGGGACGGAGGAAACGGGCGAAGGCTTCTTCAACGTTGCGGACGAGACCACGAGCAACGAGGGCGCGGGCGACGTGCGGGCGGCCAATGGAGGCGCCGCGGGCGCAGGCTTCCACGTCGGCAACGGTAAGAGCGAGGCCGAGTTCGTTGAGGCGTTCGACGATCTGGACGATGCGGTTCGCGCGAACGTCGCGGGCGAAGTCGAGGATGTTGGCGAATGCAGCGTCGCGCCAAGTGTCAGTGAAGAAGTAGCCGAGAAGGTGGACTTCGCTTTGGCGGACACGACAGGTGAGTTCGACGCCGGGAATGACATCGAGTCCGTTGGCGGCAGCGAGTGCGGGGACGACACCGTCAAAGGTGTCGTGGTCGGTGATGGCGATGGCGGCGAGGCCGGCATTCTTGGCGGCGCAGACGAGGTCGGCGGGCGCGAGGGTGCCGTCGGAACAGGTGGTGTGGAGGTGCAGGTCGGCGAACTTCATTTGCCGGACGCGGTGCGCGCAGGGCGCGGAAGGTCGGCGCGAAGCCGGTCGAGGATGCCGTTGACGAAGGCGCCGCTCTCGTGGGTAGAGTAACGCTTGGCGATCTCGACGGCTTCGTTGATACTGACGACGGGCGGGATGTCGTCGCGACAGGTCATTTCGTAGATAGCGAGGCGGAGGATGTTGCGGTCAACGGCGGCCATGCGCGGGAGTTCCCAATGCTCGGTGTATTTGCGGAGTTTCTCATCAATCTCGGCGCGGTGTCGGACGCAGCCGTGAATGAGTTCCTCGGCAAACTGGCGCGTCGGGTCGTTGATGTCGGCTTGCGTCTGCCAGAACATCGCAAGCGCATCATCGAGCGTGTCGCCGCCGCTAAGGTCGAACTGGTAGAGGAACTGGATGGCCAGTTCGCGGGCGTGGCGGCGTTTGCCGGGATGTTTTACTGGCTTTTCCATAGGCGGGCCATGGTGATGGCGGTCTCGGCGGCTTCGCGGCCGCGGTTGTAGTTGTTGCTGAGGCAGCGGACGCGAGCCTGAGCGATGGTGTTGGCGGTGACGACGCCGAAGACAGTCGGTATGCTGGTGAGATAGCTGATCTGGGTAAGACCGTGGGCAACAGCGTCGGCGATGTGGTGGGCGTGGGCCGTCTCGCCCTTGAGGATGACGCCGAGGCCAATGACGCAATCACACCGGCGCGATTTGGCGAGCCACGCGGCGGCGGCGCTGATTTCAAAACTGCCGGGAACGCGAAGGACGCGAACATCACGCGCGCCGGCATTGCGGAGCGTCTTCTCGCAATTCTCGACGAGGGCGTCGGCGAGTTCAGGGTTGTAGCAGGCGGCAGCAATGCCAAAGCGGAGGCCGCCGGCGGAAAGTTTTGCTTTGAGTTTGTGAGCGCGAAGCATGGTGTCAGAGTTTGTGGCCGAGTTTTTCTTTTTTGGTTTGGAGGTATTTGATGTTGTGCGGAGTCGGTGTGGCGCGGATGGGAATCTGTTCCGTGATCTTGAGACCGAAACCTTCGAGGCCAACGATCTTCTTGGGATTGTTCGTCAGAAGCCGAATACTGCGGAGTCCGAGGTCGGCGAGGATTTGCGCGCCGAGGCCGTATTCGCGCAAGTCGGGCTTGAAGCCGAGTTTCTCGTTGGCTTCAACGGTGTCGAGTCCCTTTTCCTGAAGCGCGTACGCGTGCATCTTGTTGGCGAAGCCGATGCCCCGCCCTTCCTGCCGCATGTACACAAGAACTCCAGCGCCTTCGGCAGCGATACGCTGCATGGCTTCGTGAAGTTGGTGGCCGCAGTCGCAACGTTGGGAGCCGAAGACGTCGCCGGTAAGACACTCGCTGTGGACGCGAACCATGACCTTCTCCTTGCCGCGAACCTTGCCCATCACGAGAGCGCAATGGTGCTGGTTGTCCACGAGAGAGCGGTAGAGGTGGAGCTTGAACTCGCCGTACTCGGTCGGCATGGCGACTTCCTGTTCGCGGGCGATCAGTTTCTCGCGCTGTCGCCGGTATTCGATGAGGTCGCGGATGGTGCACAGTTTCAGGCGGTGCGTCTTCTTGAACTTCATCAACTCCGGCAAGCGGGCCATGCTGCCGTCTTCGTGAAGTATCTCGCAGATGACGGCAACCGGATACAGACCGGCCATGCGGACGATGTCCACGCCGGCCTCGGTGTGTCCAGCGCGACAGAGCACGCCGCCCTCGCGCGCTTGGAGCGGAAAGATATGGCCGGGCGAAATGAGTTCGTCGGGCAACGCGTGCGCATCGCCCAGAATCCGAATGGTGCGCGCGCGGTCGTAGGCGCTGATACCGGTGGTGACGCCGGTGCGGGCGTCCACGCTGACGGTGAACGCGGTGCGATACGAGTCGCGGTTCTCGCGAACCATTGGTTCGATGCCGAGGGATTGCAGGCGACGTTGGGTGGTCGGCACGCAAATGAGTCCGCGGCCATGCTTGGCCATGAAGTTGATGGCGTCGGGCGTGACTTTCTCGGCGGCCAGGACGAGGTCGCCTTCGTTCTCGCGGTCCTCGTCGTCGGTGACGACGATCATGCCTCCCTGACGGATGTCTTCCACGCAGGCCTCGATGGAGTCGAAGGCAGGCTGATGGTCTTGGCGTTTGCTCATGTGCGCGGAGACAGTAGCAGGAACATAATCGAAGCGCAATCCTTGACGCTGTGTGATGGCTGTAGTAGCCTGCGCGCACATCGAATGAACTACTGGAACCGAACCGTATTGTTGTTTGCATTGATTGCGACGTTTTGTGTCATTTTGCCGACGGATTGTCCTGCGCCATTGATTTGGCGCAAGGGCGAAGGCTGGTCGTACGAACGCCATGGCATCACGACAGCGAAGAATCCCAAGGAGCAACTGGAACTAGCGCGCTCTCTTCAGGCCCAGAAACGGTACGGGGACGCGATCACCGCGTACCGTCGTTTGGTGCGGCGCTGGCCGACGGCGTTTGCGGTCGAGGAAGGACGGCTGGGGTTGGCCGAGTCTTTGAGCGCGGTGGGATACCATTACAAGGCGCACCTCGAATACCAGAATCTCATCACCAAGCACCCCAACAGCGCGCACTTCGAGACAGCATTGCAGCGGCAGTTCGAGATCGGCAAGCGATTCCTCGGCGGCGAACGCCACAAGGTTCTTGGACTGAAGATATTCCCCAGCATCGAGAAGGCCATCGAAGTCTTCGAGCAGATCGTGAAGAACGCGCCCTACGGCAAGATCGGCGCGCAGGCGCAATTCCAGATCGGACAAGCTTATGAGAAACAGAAGGATTACCTCGCCGCTGTCCGCGCCTATGAAAAAGTCCTCGAACGTTATCCCGACGATCCAATGGCCGAGAAATCGCAGTTCCAGATCGGTCTGGCGTACCGCAAGGAAGCCGCCCGCGCCGAGTACGACCAGAACGCCGCCAACCAGGCCATCGCCGCCTTCAGCGATTATTCGACGCGTTACCCTCGCAACGAAAACACCGCCAAAGCCGACCAGTACCGCGTCGCGCTCAAGGAGGAACAATCCAAGGGGTTGTTCCGCGTCGCCCAATTCTACGAGAAGAACAAGAACTACAAGTCCGCCCTCATTTACTACAACGAGGTCATCGCGCAGAACCCGAAATCCGACTGGGCCGCCAACGCGCAGAAGAAGATCCTTCAACTGAAACAACTAGAGCAACGCAAAGCGCAATCCAAGAAATGAAACGGTTCGCCTGCCACATCTGCCTGCTGGGCGCCACACTGCTGGGTGGTTGCGCCGGCTACAAGCTTGGCCCGGTTTATAAGACGGAATTTCGTTCGGTAGCCGTCCCAATGTTCAAGAACCGCACACTCAAACCCCAGTTGGAAGCGCAGGTCACCAACGCCATCATCAAACGATTGCAGACCGACGGTTCCCTCGCGGTCCGCTCCACCGACGATGCCGATATCGTCCTGCGCGGCGAACTGGTCCTGTTCGGCCGTACGATGCTCCGCGGACAACGCCTTGACACCGCGCTGCCAGAAGAACTCCGTCTGGTCATCCAAGCACGCATTGAGGCACATGACCGGGTTACGGGCGCGGTAGTGCTGCCGCCAACCGTCGTTTCCGGCAGCGCAGACACTTTTGTCGGGGCCGACCAACAGACGGCCGAATTGCAGGCGTTACCCTTGATTGCCGAGGAACTGGCCAAGAAGGCCGTGAGCGTGCTCGTGGAACGTTGGTAAACAGTTGAACGGGCGTCTCGCCTGTTCATTGGGGAAATCCCTGAAACCCAAACAGGCGGGACGCCTGTTTCCACAACGTCAGGCCGTCGCGGCGGCTTTCAGGCGCGCCGTGAGACGGGATTTCTTGCGGTTGGCGAGGTTCTTCGTCACGACCTGCACCTTCGCCGCCTTGTCCAACGCCGAGAATAACGCGCGCAATATCACCGCTGCCTCGCTCGATTTCTTTTCCTCGACAAGCCCCATGAATTTCTTTTCCAGCGTGTGAAGCTTCGATTTGATGATGCGGTTGTGCGCGCGGCGGCGCTCACTGGCGCGCGCCTGCTTGGCTGCGGAACGTGTATTGGCCATGACGTATTATATATCCTTGGTTGGGAAACGGCGCGACATCTTACCGGCGAACCCTCAAATGTCAACGGGGAAAACCGCTTCCCACAAAAACCGTCCTTGCTCCAGAAAATGCTTTACCGACTGGACGCTTTGTTCGGCTTTTCGCTCCACCGCCTCGTGCGTGTTGAACGAATTGTGCGGCGTCAAAATCACATTCGGCCGGCCCTGCAACACAAAGCTCCCCTTCCCCGACCGCAACGCCGTCGCCATCGCGCCTTCGTCCTCAAACACGTCCAACGCCAAGCCGCCGAGATGTCCCTCGTCCAGCAACCGCGCCAAGTCCGCCGTCGGCGACATCTCGCCGCGCGCCACGTTGACGAAGAGCACGCCGCGCCGCGCCTGCTTCAGTCGGGCGTAGTTGAAGTAACCGCGGTTCTTCGAGGTCAGGTTCATCGTGCACACAATGATGTCCGCCCACGGCAATCCTTCCTCGATGGACACGTCCGCGCGCTCCGGGATGATGTCCACGCAGCGCACGTTCATCCCCAAACCGCGTCCGATCTTCACCACCTCCGACCCAATATACCCTGCCCCAACCACCAACAAGTTCTTCCCTGCACACTCCGCCCCCGTCAACCCATCGCGATGAAACTGTACAAACTGAATCATCTGCTGGGGAAGGTTTCGGAGCAGCGCCATCCACAACAACATCGCCTGCTCGGCGACAGCCCGATTACAGTACAATGGCAGATGTCCACATTTCACCGGCAGGCCGACCAAGTGATCCCACCCCGTCGTCCGCGCCAAGAGCCCATCCAACTGCGAAAACCACGCCGGCGGAATCGCCGACTGCGTCCGAATGCTGATGATCCGCGCCGGCGGCGATGCATCGCCACTCTCTTGGATTGTCTTCCAGGTGAATCCCGCTTTGACCTCCGCCGGCAGATACCGACGAAGCGCGGTGACTTCCTCTTCGAATGCTTCGTAAAACCAGATGTGCATAAGTGCCTAACGAATACTCTCCAGCAATGTTCCCGACAACCCCCACAACTGTCGCCCCAGTTCATCAACGCGCCCGGCCAGCTTCTGGCGCCGTTCCGTCAGTTCCTGTTCCTGACGGGCACGCGCTTCCACCACCGTGTTGGTGGCGGGCGACGGCTTTTTCTTTTCCATTTTCTTCGCTGGTTCGACGGGAACCTGCCTGCGGCTGATCTCCCGGTCCAACTGCTGCAGCACCTCCACGTAAACCAGAAACACCAACGCATCCAGATCATTCCCGACCACGGGTTGCGGTACGAATTGGGCTTGTGCATCCACGCGCACCCGTCGTTCCTCGCATTGAGGATCTGAACGCACGACCTGTGCCTCCGTCAACACCCACGTCCGCACCGCCGGCGCGACGCGAGACAAAAGCTGCTGATGCAATGCCTGAGCTTCGGGCGATAGTTCTTCCGCCCCGCACAAGGCGGCGACAACACTCATCATCACTGCTGCCAGCATCGTTCGCATTCGGTTGCTTATGGCTCCTGATGAAGATGGATCGTTTGCGTCGGAAATGCAAACTTCAGGCCGGAAGCATCGAATCGCCGTTTGATCTCGACGTTGATTTCATCCAGTGCCTCCAGAAATGTCTTCATGTCCGTGCTCTTGCACCAATACACCACGAAGATATCCAATGAACTCGCCGAGTAGTCCCGCCAATAGACCCACACTTCGTGCGTCAGCGGATGTTTTTGGAAAATCTCCCGCAACAGTTTCACCGCTTCCTGCACCCGTTCCGCCGGCGTGTCGTAGGTCAGACCAATCGTCATCGCGCGGCGAATCGTGGGACGTCGCGCGATGTTCGTGATACCGGCGTCCACCACCACCTTATTTGGCAGCGTCACCAAATGCCCGTCTGCCGTGCGGATTTTCGTGCTGCGCAACCCGATCTCTTCCACGTTCCCCTCAAACTCCTGAATCTTCACCACGTCACCCACGCGAAATGGACGATCTATCAGAATCGTGATTGAACCGAAAATATTCGCCAGCGTATTCTGCGCCGCCAACGCCACCGCGATGCCGCCGACGCCAAGTCCCGCAATCACGCTCGTAATCGGCACACCCAGATACTGCGCCGTGGTCAGCGCACCGGTGATGAGCACAAACGCCTTCAACGTGCGGCTCATGATCGGCAACATCATCCCCGCCAACCGTTCGTCGCCGGCGAAGAGTCGCCCTCTTGACCCATCCAACAGCAGATCCAGAAACCGCATCGCCACATAGATGCCCGTGATCGCCATGCCCGTCACGAAACAGACGGCCAATACCTTCTCCAGCACATTCGGCCAACTGAACACTTGCAATCCCACCCTCAACACCAACAGCGTCACCACAATCCTCAACGGCCGGTGCAGAATCTCCAACAACTTGTCGTCCAAATCAGTCTCCGTCTTCGCGGTGAGTTTCTTCACCCAGCGCGTCATCACATAATCGGCCGCTTGCGCGACCAAGAACGCCATGAGAATCCACAACACCGTGGCCGCGTATTGCCAAAGCGGACGGCCCGCCACTTGTCTATGCAACACTTCGACGCGACTGAGGCCGAATGTGGAATCCGACCATACTTGTTGCACAGTCTGGGTCTTCACTGCTGCTGCTAGAAGCACTGAAATCATGTTCTCCTCTTTGAGCGCCGCAGATTATACGGATGTCCCGGCAGACTGCAAGCTTGCCACGGGTTTCTCGTGGCAGCACGGAGCCAACACCGCCTCCGACATCCCGTGCACAATTTTCTTGTTCGCCGGGCAAATCGTCGCCAGCACGCCACCCAGCTTCGCCGACTCGCCAACGACAAAGTAAAATGGGCACAAACGCACTCGCCCCGCAAACGTTCGCAGTTCACTCGCCTCAAAATCAAACCACGATGTCTCCACCAGCCGTGACTTCCCAAATCGCTGAAGCACAAACGGATGTTCCGGCCACGATGCCAGCGCCCGCTCAATCGCCGCCGCCCATTCACCCGCCGATAAGTCATGTCCCACCGACACGCTCCGCGCGCCCCAAGCCTGTTCGTGGAACCCGGAAATCTTCAGCACCAACTCCCGTTGCCTCTGCGAGAACTTCGCCATCTCCCGCCAGTCAGCGACGCCGAGTTCCGGAATCACCGCGTGCGGCGGCAACGGCGTCGCATCCACTATCCACGTCCGCGGGAACACCCGACGCAAATACGCCAGCGTCTCCGCCCCCAGATGCTCGCGCCAGAACGACTCCACTTGCGGCTGCCAAAGGAACGCCAGCAACATCTTCTCTTCCAACTGCGGCTTCGGCGGCGGCGTCACCTCGCCATTGAGCATCGTCCAAGCGTTCGGCACATTCGCCAAATCGAACAACTCGAAGAACCGGTACACGCTTGAATCAAAACTCATCTCCTCCGGCCTCATCACTCGAAACCCGCACTGTGTTCCCAGCCATTCCATCTCCGGTCGATACGTTGCCGCCTCCTCGCTCACCACGACAACTCCACACTCTCCAAGAATCGCCGAAAACCCTTCCATCATCCCGTGCGCTCCGCCGATAATTTCGTCGCCGAGTTCGCCGTACGTCTTCCCCAACCAACCAGTCAACCCGATCCCCCCGGGCACACTGTCGAGTTCCGAAATGAAAAAACCGTCATCGCTCAGGATCACATCCGGTCGGATCACGCGCGGCACCGCGCTCTTGAACCGGTCCGCCCGCGACAACGCGATCAACTCCGCCGGCTTGCCGGCGTCGAGGTACTCAGCGATCCACTTCGGTTGTTTCCCGGCGACGCTGTGCCGGTAGAGCGTGTTGCAGGCGCGGTAGAACGCGAGCAGTTTCGGCCCCACCGCCTCCAACTCCGTGACGAGTGAAGCAGGAAGCGGGAAAGCCGACGGCGTAATCCGCCACGTCAGCCCGGCGAACAGTCCGCCGGACGGAAGCTGGTCGCGCACATATCGAGCGCGCTTACAGTTGTCATCCTGAGCGAAGCGAAGGACCTCTGAACCGAAAACATCTTGCACGTTCTGTTTGCGAGATTTGCCGTCACACGACAGACGGCCCGCGGCGGTTTCGCTTCGCTCAGAATGACATGCAAATCTGTCTGTCACTCTCTAACCTGCCCGGTGCCGGTGACGACGTATTTGTAGCTGGTCAAATCTTCGAGGCCCATCGGGCCGCGGGCGTGGAGTTTATCGGTGCTGATACCGATCTCGGCGCCGAAACCGTATTGACCGCCATCGGCGAGGCGTGTACTGGCGTTCCAGAAGACACTCGACGAATCCACCTCGCGCAGGAAACGCTCCGCCGTCGCTTGGTTCTTCGTGACGATGGCGTCGCTGTGAGCGCTGCCGTACTTGGTGATGTGCTCAATCGCCTCCCCTACTCCGTTGACGACGCGCAATCCGATGATGAGATCGAGATACTCAGTCGTCCAGTCGGCCTCGCGGCGAATCTCGACTCCGCGGTCGGTCAACGCTTTCTCGATGCGCGGCAAGAACGTCTTGGCAAGCGGTGCGTCCACGAGCAACGTCTCGATGGCGTTGCAGACGCCGGGACGCTGGCACTTGGCGTTGATGACGATCTTCTCCGCCATGTCGAGATCGGCATCGCGGTCCACATAAACGTGGCAGACGCCTTTGTAGTGCTTGATGACAGGGATGCGCGACTTCTCGGCGACGGCACGAATGAGTCCTTCGCCGCCGCGCGGGATACAGAGGTTGATCAACTCGTCGAGCTTCAGCAATTCGTCAATCGCCGCGCGGTCAGTCGTCGGCACAACGGTGATGGCGTCGGCAGGTAAGCCGGGCACGTTCATTGCCTCGGCAAGCGCGAGGTTTGAGTGAATCGCCTCGGAGCCACCGCGCAGGATGACAGCGTTGCCGGTCTTGAAACAGAGGACGGCGGCGTCAACGGTCACGTTCGGACGCGACTCGTAAATGATGAGGATGACCCCGATGGGGACGCGGACTTTCTGGATGCGGATGCCGTTGGGGCGCGTCCACTCGCTGATGTTGGTGCCGACCGGATCGGGCAGCCCAGCCACTTCGCGCACGCCCTTGGCGATATCGGCGAGGCGCTTGTCATTGAGCGTCAGGCGGTCGAGCATCGCAGCGGACAGCCCCGCTTTCTTGCCGGCATCGAGGTCCTTGGCGTTGGCCACTTTGATTTTAGCAGCGGACTTCTCGATGCTGTCGGCCATCGCCAACAGCAGTTTGTTCTTCGTCGCCGTATCGAGCTTTGCCAGCGCGCGGCCAGCATCGCGGCTTCGAGTCGCCAGTTCCGTCATTTGTTTTTTCATGTTCATTTTTTCTGTTTGTCACCCTGAGCGAAGCGAAGGGCCTCGCAACCGCAGCCGGTGCAGAGGTTCTTCGCTTCGCTCAGAATGACACGGCTTAGAGTATCACCAAATCATCGCGGTGGACAATCACATCGCCGTCGCGGGTGAGGCCGCGGGCGAACTCGACGCCGTCGGTGCCGCAAATGCTGACGACATTGCCGGGAGCGAAGTCGCCCTCGGTGCGGGCAACACCTTTGGCGAGCAGGCTCTTGCCGGCGTCGCAAAGAGCGCGCTTGGCGCCGTCGTCAACGATGAGCGTGCCGGCGGGTTTCTGGAAGAACGCGATCCAACGCTTGCGGCTTTCGAGGCGCGCGGACTTCGGAAGGAAAAGCGTGCCGACATCTTCGGGGGCGAGAATGGCGGCGAGCACATCGGCGCGTTCGCCGTCGGCGATGACCAACGGAATGCCGGCGCGCGTGACGATCTTGGCGGACTCGATCTTGGATTTCATGCCGCCGACGCTGGTGACGCGGTCGGTGCCGCCGGCGAGGGCTTCGATTTCGCGGTTGATCGCAGGGATGATCGGGATGCGTTTCTTGTCGGCATCCCAAACGCCTTCGATATGAGAGAGGATGACGAGGAGGTCGGCATCCACGAGCGTGGCGACAAGCGCGCTGAGCCGGTCGTTGTCGCCGAACTTGATTTCGTCCACGGCAACAGTGTCGTTCTCGTTGATGATCGGGATGACGCCGTCGGCAAGAAGTTGGAGGAGCGTATTGCGGGCGCTGAGATGGCGGTGCCGGCTGCGAAGGTCGTCGTGGGTTAAGAGGACCTGAGCAACGTGGAGGTTGTGCTGGCCGAATAGCGCGTCGTAGCCGGCCATGAGCTTGCCTTGTCCGATGGCGGCGCAGGCTTGGAGTTGTTCTAGTTTCTTTGGCCGCGCTTTGAGACCGAGCGCCGTCATGCCGGCGGCAATGGCGCCGGAGGAGACGAGGACGACTTGTTTGCCTTGTCGGCGAAGCGCAACAATCTGGGCGACAACAGGCGCAGCGCCGGCGCCGGTGAGGACGCCGGTGCCGACTTTGACGACGAGGCGCTTGACGGCGCCCAGTGTTTGTTGCCGCAATTTCATTGCGGGGCTTACTTAGCAGAAGGCGGGGCTGCTGTCGAGCGCCACCGCGGCGGCACAACGATGAACGTGGCCACGATCAGGATGAAGACGGCAGCGTAGAGGATGGTGAACGTGGTCTTGCTCCAGTCGTGGAACATCAGGCGACTCACCCAATGCTGCATGAAGCTCTCCTCGTAGGCTCCGCCACGCAAGGCGTTTTCCCAGACAGTCAGCGGACAGGGGACGCCGCACAATGCCTCGGCGAGCACGATCCCCATTGCCAGCAAGTGCAACAGGCGAAAGATGCGATTGCGTACCCAACTCCAGCGGCACGCAAACCCGATCCAGATGATCACGAATCCGCCGACCACGAACACGACGTATGCGAAGTGCACCAGCAACAGTGCATCGGCGGCGAGTTGGCAGGCACGCGCGTTCATTCGTAGCGTAGGGCCTCAGACGTGGTAACCGCCGTCAAACCAACGCGCGACTTCCTCCACCGTCAGTTCATCGAGCCGCCGCACCACGCGGTCAGCACCGACGAGTGAGTCGGCGGGATGAGTCGTCGCCACGCCGACGATCTTCATCCCCGCCCGGCGCGCGGCCTCAATGCCGACGTGCGCGTCCTCGAACACGACACACCGCGCCGGCGGCGCGCTCAGTTTCCTCGCGGCGAGCAGGAAAATGTCGGGAGCCGGTTTCCCGCGCACGACGTCTTCGCCGGTCACGATGGCGTCGAAGTATTTCTCGAAGCCGATGAGGCCGAGGGTGAAGGTGATGTTCTCGCGCGGCGTCGAAGTGGCGACAACGCACGGCACCGACGCGGCGCGCAACGCCTCCAACCACGCGCCGACGCCGGGCAGCGGCGCGATGCCTTGCTCGCGGATGACCTCGCGGTAAAGCGATTCCTTCCGCAGCGACAGGTTCCGGATTTGTTCCGGATCGTCAGTCCATTTGAGGATGTCGGGAATGATCTGTTCGTTCTTCATGCCGAAACTGCGCTTGAAATGGTCCGGCGACAACGGACGGCATTGCTCGGCGGCGAGACGTTCCCAACCCGCCTCGTGCGCGCGCGAGGAGTCAATGATGACGCCGTCCCAGTCAAAAACAGCGGTCCACGTGTTCATGCGCGACATTCCTACCGTCATCAGCGCGGCGACGCAAGCGAATCGGCGCTTGGCAGCGCCGGGGTTTGCGGCTAGAAGATTCACCTGATGAAGGATTTCTGGAACGGTACGCTGGTGACGCTCTGGGCGTTGTGCGTGCTCAGCGCACTGGCAGCGTTTGGCGGCGTCGTCACCGAGTACGCGCTGCCAATGTACCTGTGCGGCGCGGCGCTCGCGTTGGCGATGGCCATGAAGTTGTTCTGGACACGCGAGGTGTCGTGGATCTGGACGCCGTTGCATGCGCCGGTGCTTGCGCTGCTCGTGTATGTCGGCGTGCGTTATTTCACGGTGCCGCTTCGGCATGAGGCGCACTGGGAACTCTTGCGGGCGGGGTTGTACACGTTGGTCTATTTCGTGACGGCGTTTACGTTTTATCGCGCGCGGTTTCGGACGGCGATGCTGGTGGTGTTGATCGTCGCGGCGGCGCTCGAAGCAGTGTACGGCTACGGGCAGTATGCGACGGGATCGGACAAGGTGTTTTGGTTTCCTCGTCCGACGCAGTACCATGGTCGCGCCAGCGGCAGCTATATCTGCCCCAACCACCTTGCGGGTTGGCTCGAAGTGATCGCCTTGGTGTTGCTCGCGCAAATCGCCGTCAATCCGCGCCCGGTGAAATCGCTGGAGCGCAGCTTCATTGTCAAACTACTGGAGTTCAGCGCGCTCGCCGCGGTCGTCACGGGCTTGGTGTTCAGTGGTTCCCGCGGCGGCTGGCTTGCGCTGATTGTCGGCGCGATCGTCTTCTGGATCTGGGCTTGGCGCACGCGGTTGATTCCGCCGCGTGTCGCCGATGCAATGCTCGTGGCGATGGTATTGGCTGTCGCGGCCGCGCTGGCAATCCCGGCGGTGCGACAACGTTGCCAGGAAGCTCTTTCGGTCAACCTCAATTACACTTTCAGTTTCGATGTACTTCACATCCGCGATACCAGTATGGAAGGCCGCATCCAAATGAATCAGGCCACGTGGCGGATGTTTCTCGATCATCCGTGGTTCGGCGTCGGCCCCGGCGCGTGGCGTTGGTTCCACCCAGAATACCGGATCGAATCGTCGACAATCAACCCGCACTACGCACACAACGACCTGCTTCAATTCGCCGCCGAGTACGGCATGGTGGGCATGGCACTGCTCGTTGCGACACTCGGTTGTTTCTTCTGGCAGGCGCTGACATTGACGCGCCGCCAACACCTCGACGACGAACGGGCTATCGCCTTGGGTAGCCTTCTCGCCATTTGCGCGTTACTCGCACACTCGCTCGTGGACTTTAACATGCACATCCCGGCAAATGCGCTGCTCATCGTTTCCCTCGTCGGCTTGACTGGCGCCCTCGGCGACGATGCCGGACGTTTCCATCGCCAACGCCTGGCGCCTGTCGGCAAGATTATTCTCCCCATCCTTCTGTTTTTTGCCGCACTCGCCATCGCTGGGAACGCGTTCCGTCTCTGCTCGGCCCAGCGCCATCTCCTTGCCGGGCGCGGCAGACAGTCCGCCCGTGAATGGACAGAAGCCATCAATTGCTATCGCGCGGCAATCGCTGACGCTCCGTATTACGCCGAGGCTTATGCCCGCATCGGCGAAGTGTACCTACTTCAGCGCACACCGGCCACCGCCACCAACGCGCTCGCCGCCTACCAGCGCGCCCTGGAGTTGAACCCACGCGACGCCACTGTCGTGATGCGCACCGCGTTGGCGTACGAAACACTCGGCAACACCAACAACGCACTCGCCGCCTTCCAACGTGTCTTCACTCTCGACCCTCACAACGCCGACCATTGGATTGAATTTGGCCAGTTCCAAGAGCGGCTCGGCAACAAGGCTGAGGCATTGCGCGCCTACCAAAAAGCCGCTCGCGTCAACCATCCTGAGGTCAATCACCTCATCCAGCGGCTCCAGCATCAAAACCGTTGACCCACCCCACACCCTGCGGCACTATGAGCGCGCATGTGGCAATGGACAGAAAACGTTGAACAGTACGTGCTCGATGTCATCTTCGAGCGCCGACGCGACTTCGGCGCGCGCCTGACCAGCGCTTGTCTCTCAGGACTCTCGCGCCTCTACCGCGTTGGCATCCAAGTCCGCCTGTTCCTTTGGAACTACCGCATCTTCCGCGACCACACCCTCGGCTGCCGCGTCGTCAGCATCGGCAATCTCACTGTCGGCGGCACCGGCAAAACACCCGTCGTCGAAGTCTTCGCCCGCGCCCTTGCGGCGCGCGGACGCCGCGTCGCCATCCTCTCGCGCGGCTACAAAAGCATCCCGCGTCCGCTCTGGCAGCGCCTCTACGAAAAATTCTCCTTCAATGACGACATCTTCCCACCGAAGATTGTTTCCGATGGCCGTTCCCTTCTCCTCGACTCCGACCAGGCCGGCGACGAACCGTACATGCTCGCCTCCAATCTCAAGAACGTCGTCGTCCTCGTGGACAAAGACCGCGTCAAATCCGGCCGCTACGCCATCCGACGCTTCGGCTGCGACACCTTATTGCTCGACGACGGCTTCCAATACCTCGCGCTCAAGAACCGGATTGATGTCTGTCTCGTGGACCGCAACAACCCGTTCGGTAACCATCATCTTCTCCCACGCGGCACACTCCGCGAACCGATCACCAACCTCGCCCGCGCCCACTACATCTTCATCACTAAGTCAACACCCCACGGCTCCAAGACGCTCCGCGCCGCCCTCCACAAATTCAATCCCAAAGCCGAAATCATCGAGTGCGCCCACCAACCTCTTTACCTTCAGGACGTCTTCACCGGCGAACAACGCGACCTCGAACTTCTCCGCGGCCTCAACGTCGCCGCCATCTCCGGCATCGCCGTCCCCGAAAGTTTCGAGAACGGCCTCCGCGACCTCGGCGCCAACGTCACCTACGCCAAACGCTACGCCGATCATCACCGCTACAACCAGCAAGAAATTCTCAACATGATCAACCGCAGCGTTCGCCGTGGCGCTCAAGCCATCCTCACCACCGAAAAAGACGCCGTCCGCTTCCCCAAAATAGACCGACGCGACCTGCCCATCTATTTTCTCCGCGTCGAAATCAAAATCATCGAAGGCGCCAAGGACTTTCACGATGCCGTCGCCCGCATCTGCCACGAATAGAATCCTCATCCGCGCCACCAACTGGATCGGCGACTCCGTGATGATGATGCCTGCCGTCACTCGCCTGCGCGAAGCGAATCCCAACGCACACATCGCGCTCTACTGTCCGGCGAAACTCTGCGACCTCTGGCGCTACAACCCGCACCTCAACGAAGTCATCACCGAACTCACCGGCCGCTTCGACACCGCCTACGTCTTCCCCAACTCCTTCCGCTCCGTCTGGGAAACATGGCGTGCCGGCATCCCTCGTCGCATCGGTTACCCCGGCCACTGGCGACGCTTCTTGCTCACCGACATCATCCCCGACAACGAATCCGTCCACTACGAAACCGTCACCGTCACCGGAAGAACATTTCGCCGGAAAGTTTTCGACTTGCAACGTCACCAAGTTCACCGACACCTCGCCCTCGTCGGAAGTTCGCAACCAACTCCGCCCCGCATCTGGCTCGGTCCCGACGAAGCCACCATTCGCAGCCGCGTGCTCGGCAACGACCCACGCCCCATTCTCGCATTGAATCCCGGCGCCGAGTACGGCCCCGCCAAGCGTTGGCCGACCGAGCGGTTCGCCAAAGTCGCAAAACGCATCCCCAACTGCCGCATCGTCCTCCTCGGCGGACCGCGCGACCCCGTGATTCCGTTACCCGACGGTTCGCTCAACCTCGTCGGCAAAACGTCGCTCCTCGAACTCTGCGTCGTCTTGAAGGCTGCCCGCGTCCTTCTCACCAACGACACCGGCCCGATGCACCTCGCCGCCGCGCTCGATGTCCCGCAAGTTGCCCTCTTCGGCTCGACCTCCCCCGAACTCACCGGCCCGCTCAGCGACAAAGCCGTCGTCCTCCGCAAGCGCGTCGAGTGTAGCCCTTGTTTTCTCCGCGAATGCCCGATAGATTTCCGTTGCATGAACAACCTGACCGTTGAGCGCATCACTGAAGCCGTTCTCAAACTACTTCCATGAAAGGAGCCTCCCATGCCAGACCAAGACGTTGTTGCCATTGATAAACTGCGCGATACCTACTCCAACCTTCGCGGCGAACTCGGCAAAGTCATCATCGGCCAAGATCAAGTTATTGAGGAACTGGTCATCGCCATCCTCGGACGCGGCCACGCGCTGTTGATGGGCGTGCCGGGCCTCGCCAAGACGTTGCTCGTCCGCTCCATCGCCGACACGATGGCGCTGACATTCAGCCGCATCCAATTCACACCCGACCTCATGCCCGGCGACATCACCGGCACCGAGATCATCCAGGAATCCTCGACACCCGGTCGCCGGCAGTTTGAGTTCGTCAAGGGACCGATCTTCGCCAACATCGTTCTCTCCGACGAAATCAACCGCGCTCCGCCCAAAACACAGGCGGCGTTGCTGGAGGCGATGCAAGAGTATCGCGTCACCGCCGCCGGCCGCCCGTATCAGTTGGCACAACCGTTCTTCGTGCTGGCGACGCAAAACCCCATCGAGCAGGAAGGCACCTACCCGTTACCCGAGGCGCAACTGGATCGTTTCATGTTCCTCATCCACGTTGACTACCCCGGCGCCGACGAGGAGAAACGCATCGCCCGCGAAACCACCGGCAGCACCGTCGCCACGCTCCAGAAACTCGTCACCGGCGAACAGGTCATCGCGATGCAGGAGCTTGTACGCCGCGTCCCCGTTCCGGACCACGTGTACGACTACGCCGTCAACATCGTCCGTCGTTCCCGTCCGCCGTTGCCGGAGTCACCCGACTGGATCAAGAACTGGGTGAGTTGGGGCGCTGGCCCGCGTGCGGTCCAGTACCTTGTCATTGGCGCCAAGGCGCGCGCTGCGTTGTACGGCAGCTACATGGCGCGGCAGGAAGACGTCGAAGCCGTTGCCGCGCCCGTGCTCGGCCACCGCATCCTCACGAACTTCCACGCCGAGAGCGAAGGCGTCACCAGCCGCGACATCATCAAACGCCTCATGGAGGAAACCGCGCCCGTTGCGTGAAGTTTGTAGTAAGGCACGCAGCGAAGCGGAGTGCCGTGGGAACAACGCAGACGCCACTCCGCAAGCTCCGTGGCTGACTACAAACGCTCGCAAAGCCCTCGATGACTCCCCACTCTCAACGCGAGTTCCTCGACCCCGGCGTCTTGGCGCGATTGTCGCGCCTTGAACTCCAATCGCGCTGGCCAATGGAAGGCAACATCGCGGGCCGGCACAAAAGCCCGCACCGCGGCGCCTCCGTCGAGTTCGCTGAGTACCGCAAATACGTCCCAGGCGACGACCCGCGTTTCCTCGACTGGCGCGTCTATGCCCGGCGCGACCGGTTCTACCTGAAGGAATTTGAAGCCGACACAAACTTGCGTTGCTACCTCGTTCTCGACGCCAGCGGCTCGATGGCATACGCGAACAAGTTTCTATTGGCGCGGAAGCTCGCCGCCACTCTCGGCTACCTCGCAATGCAACAAGGTGACGCCGTCGGCCTGATGTGTTGCGGCGCGAGCATGACCACCGACATCGCCCCGCGCCGCAAACCGGCTCACCTCAAGAACATCTTCGACGCGATGGCCGCCGCCAAACCGGCTGGCGAGACCGGCTTGGTGTCCGCGCTCCACGCCGTCGCCGAGAAAATTCGACGTCGCGCCCTCGTCGCGGTGTTCTCCGATCTCTTCCACGACCCGGAAGAACTGCTCCACTGTTTCCGTCACCTGCGCTTCCGCAAACACGACCTTGCAATCTTTCATCTACTCGACCGCACCGAAGTGGACTTCAAGTTCGACCGACCGATCCGCTTCGTTGACATGGAAGACCAATCCACCATCGTCGCCGAGCCTGGCGTGATTTACCCGCGCTACCGCGAGGCGCTCGACACCTACCTCGACAAACTGCGGCGCGGCTGCACCGAATTCAAGGTGGACTATCGTCTCGTGATGGCCGACGAAGACTACGAGAAAGTCCTCGCCGATTTCCTCCTTGCCCGGATGCGGACATGAGCTTTCTCCAGCCATTCATCCTCTGGGCGCTGCCGTTGATGGCGATCCCCATCATCGTGCATTTGCTCAACCGGATGCGCTACCGCACGATGCCGTGGGCGGCGATGATGTTCCTGCGGATGGCGACGCGCCAGTCCACACGCCAAGCAAAACTCCGCGAGTGGCTCATCCTCGCCTGTCGCGTCCTCGCCATCGCGGCGTTGATCTTCGCCATCGCTCGTCCGCTCGTCGGCGGCTGGCTCGGCTGGGCAATAGGCGCAGCACCGGACACGATCATTCTCCTGCTCGACCGTTCCGCCAGCATGGACGTGCAAGACCCGACGACGCACCTGAGCAAACGCCTGCTGGCGATACGCCGTCTTTCCGAGGCCGGCAAGGAATATGTTGGCTCGTCGCGGTTTGTTCTCATCGAAAGCGCACTCCGCAAACCGCAGGAAGTCGCCAGCCTCGCCGCTCTCGAAACTCTCTCGACCACCGCGCCGACCGACAGCGCCGCCGACATCCCGGCGCTGCTCGACGCGGCGCTCGATTACGTCGTGGCGAACCAGTGCGGGCGCACGGAAGTCTGGCTCGCGTCCGACCTCCAGCAATCGAACTGGCAACCGGAATCGCGTCGTTGGGAAGCGGTGCGGACGCGCTTCGGTTCACTCCAACAAGACGTTCGTGTACGCTTGCTCGCACTGACTGAAGTCGTGACGGACAACGTCGCCGTTGCAGTGCGCGACGTGCAACGGCGTCGGACGGCACGCGGCTACGAGCTCGCGATGACGGTCGAACTCAGCCGGAACAAAACCGGAACACAGGCTCTACCTCTCGCAGTTGTTCACGAAGGCGCACGCTCGCTGGTGAACGTGCAATTGGAAGGCCAGCGACAGAGCGTGCAGGTCGCGCTCGATCTCGGCCAGCGCAAAACGGAAGGCTGGGGCTGGATCGAACTGCCTGCCGACGCCAACCCGCGCGACAACTCCGCCTTCTTCAGCTACCCCGAAGACCTGCACTTGAAGAGCGTCATCGTCGCGGAGAACGACGTTGCACGGCGCGTGTTGCGAATCGCCTCCGCGCCAACACCGGCGCTCAACCTGTCGTCGGACACAGTCGCGCCCGGTTCGCCGTTGAAACTCGACGACGTAGCGATGCTCGTGTGGCAAGGCGCCGTGACAAACGTCGTCCGCAACTTCGCCGAGACCGGCGGGACAGTTGTGGTTTTTCCCGGCAGCAAGAGCGAGGACGGGAAGTTTCGGGTCACAACGTGGCGTCGAACCGACGGCCCGTTGGCGAATGCAAAGGACGGACGGATTCTTCCTCTCGGCGAGGTCGCGGTGACGCGACGCGAAGCGTTGCTAACGCCCGGCACAGTGCTGGCGTCGTTCGAGGACGGCAAACCATTTCTCGTGAAGCAACCCGTCGGCAAAGGTGCGATCTACTGGTGCGCGACATTGCCGGTGCGCGAGTGGTCGAGCCTCGACGACGGCACAGTGTTGGTGCCGATGCTCCAGCGCATCCTTCAGGAAGGCGGTCGCCGTCTCAGCAAGGCGGACAATAACGAAGTCGGTTCCGTCGTGGGACAAGCATCCTGCTTGTCCGGGCGTCAGGGCCGGGTTTCGACCGACGCCGGCGTATATCAGATCGGCACAAAGATCGTCGCGGTGAATCGTCCAGCAGCCGAAGACGAACCGGATGTGCTCGACGAGGCAGCGGTGCGGACGGCGTTTGGTCCGGTTTCGTTCCGGATGTTCACGGACAAAGGTGGCGGGAGTGCGGCATTGCAGTCGGAGATTTGGCGCTGGTTTATGGTGGCGATGCTGATCTTCCTGACAAGTGAAGCGGTTCTCTCGCTGCCGAAGCGCGCAAAGGAGCGGCAATGGGCAAGCTGAGCTTTGGCTTCTCATGGCCGTCGGCAATCATCGGCGTCGCGCTCGTCGCGGCGGCAGCGTGGCTTTCACTCCAACACTGGCGACGGCACGGGGCACGGCCAATGGTGCTGGGCTTGGAGATCTTTCGATGGGTGATCGTTTGTTTGTTGTTCGTGACACTGCTGCGTCCCGAGTGGGTCAGCCTGTACAGGCCGACTTCGCAGCCGGAGATCGCGGTGTTGTGTGATGCGTCGCGGAGCATGACGACGCGCGACGTGGTGTCGGGGAACGACGTGTTGCCGCGTGCCGACTGGGTGAAACAACAGCGCGACACCGCGCCGTGGAAACCGTTGGAGAAACGCTACCAAGTCCGCGTCGAAGAGTTCTCGCCGACGCCAACCAACGCTTCGGCGGAGGAAGGCACCGACATCAACGCGGCACTGGACGGCGCGTTGAACCGCTCGAAGAACTTGCGCGCTGTCGTCTTGTTGAGTGACGGCGACTGGAACCTCGGCAAGTCGCCCGTGGCGGCGGCGACGCGATTACAGATGGCGAACGTGCCGGTGTTCGCCGTGGCGGTCGGCAGCGACCGGTATTTGCCGGACATGGATTTGGTGAGCGTGGCCGCGCCAGCATACGGGTTGCTTGGTGAGCAGGTCTTCATTCCGTTCACGGTGCAGAGTCATTTACCGCGCGAGATCAACACGACGGTGTCGTTGATGGACGGCGGCATCGCGGTGGCGCAGAAGAAGGTCACGATCCCCGCAAACGCGCAGGTGCAGGACGCCGTGCTCTGGTATCCGCAACGCGAAGGCCAGACGACGCTCACGTTGCGCGTGCCGGCGGAGTCGGAGGAGATCAACCGCGATAACAACGAACGTCGATTCCAGATCACAGTGCGGCGCGAGACGCTGCGGGTGCTGGTGGTGGATTCGTTGCCGCGCTGGGAGTATCGCTACCTCCGCAACGCGCTCTCGCGCGACCCGATGGTGGACTCGAAGTGCGTGCTGCTCCATCCCGACTTGAAACCCGGCGAGGGAAAGAACTACCTGTCGCAGTTCCCCAGCACCAAGGAGGCGTTGTCGCCCTACGACGTGGTCTTCCTTGGCGATGTCGGCATCGGCGAGAACGAGTTGTCGGCGCACGACGCCGAGATGTTGAAGGGACTCGTCGAGCAACAAGGCAGCGGCCTCGTCTTCATCCCCGGCCGGCGCGGCCGGCACTTGTCGTTTCAGGGGACGCCACTGGAGAGCCTGTACCCGGTCGTGCTCGACAAGACCCAAACCGAAGGCGTGACGTTGCCGACGCCGTCGCAGTTGCAGTTGACGCGGACAGGGCGCGGTCATTGGCTGACGATGCTGGCGAACTCGGAAGATGCGAACGCGGCGGTCTGGCAACAGTTACCCGGTTTCTGGTGGTGCGCCGGCGTGACGAAGGCGAAGCCCGGCACGGAAGTGCTCGGCGTGCATGAAACGCATCGCAACCAGTGGGGCAAACTGCCGTTGCTGGTCACGCGCGCCGCGGGCAACGGCAAGGTGCTGTTCCTCGGCACCGACTCGGCGTGGCGCTGGCGCGCCGGCGTCGAGGATCTCTATCACTACCGGTTCTGGGGACAGGTCGTGCGCTGGATGAGCTACCAACGGCACCGCGCCTACGATCAAGGTTTCCGCCTCGCGTTCGGCCCCGACAGCCCGTCGCAAGGCGAGACGGTCTTCCTTACCGCGACGGTCTTCGATTCCGGCGGGATGCCGCTGAGCGAAGGCCGCGTGACCGCCGAGATCAGCGCGCCGAATGGGCGGAGCGAACGCCTGACGTTGACGGCGGTGCCCGGCGGCTGGGGCGTTTACCAAGGGTCGTTCCTGCCGCAACTTTCCGGCAAATTCCGTGTCAAACTCCAGTGTGACCAGACGGGACGCTCGATGGATTCGGAATTGCTTGTGCGCGGCGTCGTCCGCGAGGAAGCCGGCAAGCCGGCGCAGGTTGAAGTGTTGCGCGAGATTGCCGGGATTACGCGCGGTGTTTGCGGCGCGCCGGAGGAATTGGCGGGATTCGTGAACCAGCTCGCGGTGTTGCCCGAGGCGGCTCCAGTCGAGCGGCGAGTTCGGCTCTGGTCGAACCCGTGGTGGGGTGCGATGTTGCTGGGGATGTTGACGGTGTACTGGATTGGGAGGAAGGTGGCAGGGTTGATATGAAGCTAACGGCATGTCATTCTGAGCGAAGCGAAGAACCTCGCAATCGTTTCTGGCGGTGCGGTTCAGAGGTCCTTCGCTTCGCTCAGGATGACAAAGTGAGAAGTCGGAACGTTACATGAACCACATACCCGACAATCTGAAGGCACAGTTGACGGCGGCGCGGAAGCGACTCTGGCTGGTCGAGACGCTGGTGGCCCTGCTCGGTGGCGCGTGCGGACTGGTCGGAACGTATCTGCTGCTGTTCGTGTCGGACCGGTTTTGGGAAACACCGGCGTGGTTGCGATTCGGATTAACTGGGGCGGGCGTGCTCGGCGCGGGTGCTTGCGCGTTGTGGTGGACGGCACGCTGGCGGTGGCGCGAGGACACGAGGTCGTTGGCCCGTCTCGTGCAACGACGGTTCCCGAAGCTTGGAGACCGGTTGCTCGGCATCATCGAGTTGTCGGACACGAAACATCTGCCGCCAAACGTGTCGCAAGGTCTCGTGCGCGCGGCGATGGCACAGGTCGCGGAGGAAGCGGAGAAACTCAATTTTACGGCGGCGGTGCCGACGCGCGGGCTGCGTCGTTGGACACCGGGCCTGCTCGCGGCGGCGGCCTTGGCGGTCGCGGCGCTGTTCGCGGTGCCGTCGGCGGCTCGGAACGCTTGGGCGCGCTGGCTGCGTCCGTCCAGCTACGTCGAACGGTTCACGTTCACGCGGCTGGAGAAGCTGGAGCCGAAACGTGTCGTGCCGTACGGCGAAGATTTCAATGTCGAGGCGCGGTTGCGACCGGATTCGGAGTGGAAACCGGATCGGGCGCGGGCGCGCGTCGAACGCCAGACGCCGGTGACGGCGAAGGCGGATACGGGCAAATACAAGTTCGCGTTGCCGGGGCAGACGAAACCGGGGACGCTGGCGGTGGCGGTCGGCGATGCGCGGGAGCGGACGATGGTCGAGCCGGTGTTCCGGCCGGATTTGGCGGCGTTGACGGCGGAGATCGAGTTGCCGAGCTATCTCGCCTATCCAACGCAGGCGGTGGATGCGCGGAAAGGGTCAGTGGACATGGTCGAGGGAAGCAGCGTAACGTTCAGCGGACGCATGAGCCGGGCGTTGCGTGAAGTGCGCGTGGACGACGGCACGGCAAGCGTGCGCGGTGAGAATTTCTCCACGGCGAAGCTCTCGTTGGCGGGCGTGACGAACGTGGTGTTCGCGTGGCGTGACCAACTCGGATTGGAAGGACGCCAGCCGTTCACGGTGAAACTAGATTGGCGAATGGATGTGCCTCCGACGGTGGATTTTCAAGGATTGGCGCGTGTCGTCGGGATTTTGGAGGACGAGGTGTTGGAGTTCGAGTTGCAGGCCGACGATGATTTCGGCGTGAAGCAGACGCAGGCTGCGTGGGAGTCCGTCGAACTGGCGAAACAGGGTGGCTACGACGTGAAGGCTGGTGCGACACAGACGCGGTCGTTGCGGACACCGGTGAAATTCGCGCCGCGGGTGCTCGGCATCGGGCCGGGGCGCGTGACGTTGCGGGCGATGGCGGTTGATTATTTCCCCGACCGCACGCCATCGGCGTCGGCACCGTACACGGTGTTTGTGTTGAGCAAGGAAGACCACGCGAAGTTGTTGGAGCAGGCGTTGGAGAAGTTGATTGGCAAACTGGAGGAAGCGGTCCGCACCGAGGAAGCGCAGGCGGACACGAGCCAGCGGATTCGCGACCAGAACAACGAGGAGATCAAGTCGTCGAAGACGACGCAGGAGTTGCGCGAGGAGAAACGGACAGAGCAGGCCAACCGCGAGGCGGTCGAGCAGTTGAACAAGGAGCTTGAGACGCTCTCAAAGGAGGCGATGCGCAACAACTCGATCCCGTCGGAGCGGTTGAAGGAGTGGGCGGAAATCATGCAGTTGCTCCAGAAGACCGAGCAGGGCGAGATGCAGCAGGCGCAACGGAAATTACAGAACGCCGAACAAAGCGAGCAGCCCGATCAACGCCGCGAGGAAACCGGCAAGGCACAGAGCGAACAGCAGGCGGCGTTGCGGAAGTTGAAGGAAGCGCTTCAGGAGATGAACAAGTCCGGCGAGCAACTCGTGGCCGAAAATTTCGTCAGCCGGCTCACGGGCACCGCGAAGAGCGAGAATGAAATCAGCGCCGGCGTCGCGGAGATCTTGCCCAAGACCGTTGGGATGCGACGCGAAGATCTGCCTGCCGACGTACGCGAGAAGGTCGAAAAGCACGAGAAACAACAGCGTGACACGCAGAAGAAGTTGAAGGGAATTGCGCAGGACATGGAGTATTACGTCCGACGCGTTCCTGAACCGGCAGTGAAAGCGGTGCGCGAAGAGATGGAACAGAAGAATGCCGTCGAGCAGTTGGGTGGCGTGGCGGAGTTGATTCGCAACAACCAGATGGCACAGGCGCAGGAAGATACCAGCAAGTGGGAAAAACAATTGAAGGCGTGGGCTGATTCACTTCACAAGAAGGGCGGAGGTGGTGGTGGCGGTGGCGGAGGAGGAGGCGAGATGCCGCCGGAGTTGCTGGAGTTGTTGGTGAAGCTGATGAGGATTCAGCAACAGGAACAGGAATTACGCGAGCAGACACGGATGCTTGACGAGACGAAGGAGAACAATCCGCGTTACAACGACCGCGCCGAGGATTTGGCGCGATGGCAAGCTGATTTGCGGAAGCGAATGGAAGCCGCTCCCGAAGAAGTGAAGTTGCCCGATGAGATCATGAAGAAGTTGGACAAGTTCTTCGACGCGGTTGTGGCCGCGATGGCCGATGCGCGTCAGTTGTTGGCGAAACCTGACACCGGCGGCGAGACGCTCGGCGCTGAAACCGCCGTGATCGAGATGTTGTCAGGGGCGATTCAACAGAGCCAAAGCGCCGGCAAGAGTAGCAGCAGCGCGCAGATGCAGGCGTTGATGCGGATGCTGCAACAGATGGCGCAACGTGGGCAGCCGGGCCAGCGTCCGGGCGGCAACTGGAGCGGCGGCACCACCGACAACGCCAGTCCAGCCACCACCGGCGAAGCCGGCACAGGACGCGGCCAGCGCAGCGTCGAGAAAACCGGTGGACACGACACCTCAGCTTGGCCGGCGGAATTTCGCGACGCGCTGGAAGGATATTTCAACGCCATCGAAGGAACCGGCAAATGAAGCTGACTCTTCTTTGCATCATGATTTCGGCGGGCGCTTTCGGGCAAGAGTTGTTCATCCAACGCGGCGAGCCGGTGCCGCTCGAAGTCGAGAAGATGTATTTGAAAGGGTTAAAGTTCCTTTCGACCGAACTGGCGTCTAGTCGCACCTCGTCTCGCGGCGAGAGTGGCACCGGCGTGACAGGACTGGCGGTGTTGGCAATGCTGGCGCACGGCGACGATCCGAATGTCGGACCATACGCGCTCGCCATTCATAAAGGCGTCAAGAGCATACTCGACGCGGCAGACAAACGGACCGGTTACATCGGTTCCTCGATGTACCACCACGGCTTTGCGACGCTGGCGCTGGCTGAAGCCTACGGCAGCGTGAAGCAGGCGGGCATCGGGACGGCGTTGCAGAAGGCGGTGGACTTGATCGTGGCATCGCAAAAACGGAACAGCTACGGCGCGTGGCGGTATTCGCCGGAGAGCAACGACGCCGACACGACCGTCTCCGGCGCGCAGATGGTGGTATTGGCCGCCGCGCGCAACGCCGGCATTGGCGTGCCCGACGAGGCGATCAAGAAAGGGCTTCAGTTCTACAAGAATTGTCAAGACGGCAGCGGCGGCATTGGCTATACGAGTGCCGGTGGACCGAATGTGACACGCACGGCCATCGGCGCGCTGGTGTTCACGCTCGCGGTGCAGAGAGACTCATCCACGTACAAGGCGATGGCGGGCTATCTGAAAAATGCTGGTTGGCGGGAAGGCCATCAGATGGCGACATACTACATGGAATACTATGCTTCGCAGGCGGCGTTTCAAATGGATGACAAGACGTGGGCGGAGTGGAACGCCGAGAATGTGAAGCGTCTCTCCATCAGCCAAGCGAGCGATGGTAGCTGGCCCGGCACGCAAGGGCCGATCTTCTCAACGAGTGCAGCGTTGTTGTCGTTGGCGCTGAACTACCGGTTCCTGCCAATCTACGAGCGATGAAGATTCTCGAAGTCATTCAACGCACCGCGCCGTTCTTCGAAAAACACGGCGTCGAAAGTCCGCGATTGACGATTGAGTTATTGCTGGCGCACTTACTGAAGAAGCGGCGGCTCGATCTTTATCTGGAGTTCGAGCGGGAACTTGATGCAGCGACGTTGGAGAAGTTGCGCGAGATGGTGCGGCGGCGGGCAGCAGGCGAGCCGTTGCAGTACATCACGGGCGAGGCAGAGTTTTGTGGGATGAAGTTCGCGGTAGATCGAAGGGTGTTGATTCCACGACCGGAGACGGAGTTACTTGTTGAGACAACGCTGGGGAGAATAGCCAATAGCAAATCGCCAATAGCCATAATTGATCTGTGTACGGGGAGCGGGTGCGTTGCGGTGGCGTTGGCGAAGAAGATCGAGGCGGCGGAAGTTTACGCCACGGATGTCAGTGCGGAGGCTTTGGCGGTCGCGGAGGAGAATGCAAAACGTCATAATGTTGAAAAAAAGATTCGCTTTTTCCGGGGCGACCTGCTAGAAATATTGCCAGACAGCTTGATGGTGGATGCGATTGTATCCAATCCGCCGTACATCGCCAGTGGGGACTTGGCGAGGCTGCCCAAGGAGGTAAGAGAGTTTGAGCCAGTGCAGGCTTTGGTCGCGGGTGAGGATGGGCTCAACTTCTACCGGCGCATCGTGGGGAATGCGCGCCGTTTCTTGCTTCCAACAGGCTTCCTCTGCCTTGAACTTGGCGATGGCCAGTGTCCTGCCGTGTCGCGCCTGTGCGCGGAGAACGGCTGGACGATGGAAGATGTCGTGAAGGATTTGCAGGGCAAGGAGCGCGTGATGGTCGCTTGCCCGAAGTGAACTGAATAGATAGCTCAAACCAAGGAGGGAGCTATGGAAAAGTTGATTATCAGTGGAGGCACACCGCTGAAAGGCACGGTCCAGATCGGCGGCTCAAAGAATTCCTGTCTGCCAATCTTGGCAGCAACATTGCTCACGCGCGAGAAGTGTATCGTCCGCAATGTTCCCGATCTCGCCGACGTGCGGACGATGTGCGACCTGTTGAAATGGCTCAGCGCGCGCGTCAAACACGATCGCGCCAACGGCGTCATCGAGGTCCAGGCGGAAAGTCCGCTCGGCGTCGCGCCGTACGAACTCGTTCGCAAAATGCGCGCGTCGGTCTGTTTGCTCGGCCCGTTGCTCGCGCGGCTCCACAACTGCAAGGTGTCGTTGCCCGGCGGTTGCGTGATCGGCAATCGGCCCATTGACCAGCACATCAAGGGACTGAGCCGGCTCGGCGCGGAGATGAACGTCGAGAACGGCTACGTTCATGCCAGTTGCAACGAACTGGTCGGCACCGATGTCTTCATGGGCGGACGGTTCGGCTCAACCGTCACCGGTACCGCAAACATTTTGATGGCGGCAGTGCTCGCGAAGGGGACGACGATCATTGATTGTGCGGCGTGCGAGCCGGAGGTTGCCGACCTTGCGCATTTCCTGATCAAGATGGGCGCGAAGATCACCGGCGCCGGCGGTCCAACCATTGAGGTCGAGGGCGTTGAGGAATTGCATGGCGCTGATCACGCGGTGATTCCGGATCGCATTGAAGCCGGCACGTTCATGGTGGCCGCGGCGGTGACGGGCGGCGACGTGGAGATCCGGGGAGCGTGCGCGTCGCACCTGAGCGCGGTGCGCGACAAACTGGAGGAAGCGGGCGTCACGGTGACGCGCACCAATGGCACAATTCGCGTGTGCGGCGCGGCGACTCGGCGTCCGCTGGAGATCACGACGATGCCCTACCCCGGTTTCCCGACCGACATGCAGGCGCAGATGTGCGCGTTGATGAGCATCACCCCGGGCATCAGCGTGGTGACGGAAAAGATTTATCCGAACCGGTTCATGCACCTCAGCGAGATGGCGCGGCTCGGCGCCGACGTGGCGTTGGAGAGCAACACCGCCATCATCAAAGGCGTTGCGAGCCTGAGCGGCGCCCCCGTGATGGCGAGCGATCTGCGCGCGAGCGCGGCGCTGGTGCTGGCGGGATTGGTGGCGGACGGCGAGACGGAAGTGAACCGCATCTACCATGTGGACCGCGGCTACGAGAAACTTGACCAGAAGCTCCGGCATCTCGGCGCCCACATCGAGCGCGTGGACGAATAGTTTGCGCTTGAAGCGGGATGGGAACAGGAGCAGGATGTGCGCAGGAAACGAGGACACCCATGCCAAGCCTGATATTGAAGAAAGCGGATGGTTCTGTGGTGCGACAGTGGGACGTGCCCACTGTGCGCATCTCGGTCGGACGCGGCGAGCAGGCCGACGTCCAGATTGACGACAACGAGATGTCGCGCGTGCATTTTGTTATCGCTCACAAAGCCGGCAACTTTGTCATCACAGACCAGAAAAGCACCAACGGCACCTTCGTCAACGGCCAGCGTATCACCGAAGCGACGTTGGCACCGGACGATAAAATCCGGGCTGGACAATCCTATTTCTCGTTTGTGGAAGGTCTGGCCACTGTCATTCGCAAGCTAGAAGTCGAAGACCGCCGGTACAGCACCTACGTCCAGAAACTCTCCGAGAAGGATAAACCCTGACCGGTATTGCCTTGCGTCTTCCTTTGCCGGGCTGATATTGCTGCGGAAGCAGAACCATGTTCGATTCCCTTTCAGACAAGTTGCAGTCTGTCCTGAAGAACCTGCGCGGCTACGGCAAGTTGACGGAGAAAAACGTCTCTGACGCCCTGCGCGAGGTGCGTCTGGCGTTGTTGGAAGCCGACGTCAATTACAAGGTCGCGAAGGATTTCATCGAGCGCACCAAACAGAAGGCGCTCGGTCAGGAAGTCCTCAACAGCGTCACGCCCGGCCAGCAGATCGTCAAAATCATCTACGACGAATTGGTCGCGTTGATGGGTAGCAGCAACCAATCGCTTCCGTCCGGCCACTGGATGATGGTCGGCTTGCACGGTTGCGGCAAGACCACCACCTGCGGCAAACTCGCTCGTCTGATGGCCAAGCAAGGACGCAAACCTCTGCTGGTCGCCTGTGACGTGTATCGTCCTGCCGCGATGGATCAACTGGAGACGCTCGGCAAACAACTTCAGATCCCGGTCTTTCTGATGCGAGGCGAGAAGGACGTAACGAAAATTTGCCGGCAAGCGTTGTCGGCGGCGCAGACGCAAAACCGGGACACCTTGATCTTCGACACAGCAGGCCGATTGCACATTGACGACGAACTGGTTCAGGAACTTGTCCGTATGCGCGACTTGCTCAAGCCGCAGGAGATCCTGCTAGTGGCCGACGCTGCGACGGGCCAGGAAGCCGTCAACATCGCCGAGCACTTCGACAAGGCACTGAACCTCACCGGCGTTGTGCTAACCAAGCTCGATGGCGACGCTCGCGGCGGTGCGGCGCTCTCGATCCGCGCTGTCACCGGCAAACCGATCCGGTTCGCCGGCGTGGGAGAGAAACTGGATACCTTGGAGGCGTTCGACGCCGAACGGATGGCGGGCCGAATCCTCGGTATGGGCGACGTGGTCGGGCTGGTCGAGAAGGCACAAGAGGCGTTTGACAGCAAGAAAGCCGAAGAATTCCAGAAGAAAATCGAGGAACAGAGCCTGAATTTGGAAGATTTCCTCTCCCAGCTTCAGCAGCTCAAAAAGATGGGGCCGCTGGAAAATCTACTTGGCATGTTGCCGGGAATGGGTAAGATACCCGACCTCGCAGTGGACGATGGGCAACTCAAGCGGGTCGAGGCCATCGTGCAGTCCATGACCCGCCAGGAACGCCGGCAGCCCGACATCCTGAACGCGAGCCGTCGGGCGCGGATCGCCCGCGGCAGCGGCACGACCGTTGCCGAGGTGAATGATTTGTTGAAGCAGTTCAACGCAATGAAGAAAATGATGAAAGAAATGGGCAAGATGCAGAAGGCGTTCGCCCGCAAGGGCGGCCTACCGCGTCTGGCCCGCTAACGGAGGAACCAGTGGCAGTACGAATCAGATTACGGCGGATCGGGACAACCAACGTGCCGAGTTATCGCATCGTGGTGACCGACGGGCGCAGCCCGCGCGACGGTCGCTTCATCGAGCAGATCGGCACGTACAACCCCCGACAGGCCGATCCGAATTTCACGGTGAACGCCGAGCGCGCGCAGTATTGGATCGCCAAGGGCGCGCAACCGAGCGACACCGTGCGCAGCATGTTGAAGAAAGCAGCGAAGGCGCAACAGCAGCCAACCAAGACGGCGTAGCATCCGCCCGTGCGGACGCGGGCCGTCGGAGGGAAGCACGATGAAAGCGTTTATCGAATACGTGGTCAAGGCATTGGTGGATCATCCCGACCAGGTGGACATACGCGAGGTGGACGGAGAACGCGTCGTCGTCTTCGAATTGCGGCTCAACCCGACCGACATCGGCAAGGTCATCGGCAAAAGCGGACGCACCATCAGCGCGATCCGCACGCTGTTGACCAGCGCCGCCGCCAAGAACGGCAAGCGCGCCATGCTCGAGATCATCGAGCCTGAAGGCCGGCAGCGCGGCCCCAGTGGGGGCGCCGGTGAAGCCGCCGCGACGGATGGACATTGATGTATTGACGTTGTTCCCTCGGATATTCGAGGGACCGCTCGAAGAGAGCATACTGAAACGCGCCCAAGAAAGCGGGCGCGTTCAGATCCGGGTGCACAACCTGCGGGATTACACCCACGACAAGCATCGCGTCGTGGACGACCGGCCCTACGGGGGCGGCCCCGGCATGTTGATGAAACCGGAACCGATCTTTGAAGCAGTGGAAAAATTGCAGCGCAACGACTCGTGCGTGGTGCTCATGACGCCGCAAGGCGCGCCGTTCACACAAGCGCGCGCCCAAGCATTTGCACAAAAGCCGCATTTGATTATTATTTGCGGCCACTACGAAGGTGTGGACGAACGTGTCCGACAAGCGCTCGTGCACGAGGAAGTCAGTATCGGCGATTATGTGCTGACCAACGGCGCGCTCGCCGCCGCCGTTGTCGTGGACGCCGTCGTGCGGCTGCTGCCCGGCGTGCTAGGCCACGAACAAGGCGCCGCGGACGATTCGTTCGCTACGGGCTTGCTCGAAGGCCCGCAGTACACGCGACCGCCGGAGTTCCGGGGGATGCGCGTGCCGGAAGTGTTGGTGAGTGGCGACCACGGCGCCGTCGCCAAGTGGCGGGCGGAACAAGCACGGAGCAGGACGCAGCAGCGAAGACCAGATTTATTGAAATGATGAAGGAGAAAGAAAATGAACGTGATTGAAAAAATCCAGCAGGAACAACTCAGAACCGACCTCACGCCTTTCAAGGTGGGCGACACCATCAAGGTACACACCCGCATCAAGGAAGGCGACCGCGAGCGCATCCAGGTCTTCTCCGGCATCGTCATCAATCGCCAAGGCAGCGGCATCGCCTCGACGTTCACCGTCCGCCGCATCAGCTACGGCGAAGGCGTCGAGCGCGTCTTCCCGCTGAACTCGCCTTTCATCCAAAAGATCGAGATCGAGCGCGAAGGCAAGGTTGGCCGCTCCAAGCTCTACTACCTCCGCAAGCGCGTCGGCAAGACCGCCACCAAAGTCGAAGAAGCGTAGCCGATTATGTTGTAGCGGCGCTTCTGTGAAGCGCCGAGGTATTCACCCACGACGGAAATCGGCGTTTGACACAAACGCCGGTACACGAGCTAGGGGCAAGCCGCCGGCTTGTCCGCCGAAGGCGTGGCTCGATTGCTTCGTGAACGTCCATTCTATGCTGTACGCCCGTCTGCACTGGTCAATCCAAACTTGCATTGGCTCAAACAGACTGGTACAAGGACATCGAAGACGATGCAATTGTCACGTAAGCTATAAAGACGCTAGGCGGAATGCAAACCTATTACAATAGGCAGACCGCGTTAAAGTAAGCTGTTGGGGCAGGAAGGATAACACGTGGAACATATGTTTTCAAAGACCGCTCGGTACTATGACAAGCTGTACGCGAAGAAGGACTATGCGGGTGAAGTTCAGCGGCTAATCTCACTCCTTGATGTTCAATCCGAGAGTAATCAGTTGACGCTACTTGACGTCGCGTGCGGCACCGGTCTTCACCTTGAGCACCTTGCCAAGCACTTCCGCGTCGAAGGTCTGGATATCTGCCCAGAGTTGCTCGAAATCGCCCGCGGACGTATCCCCTGTATTCACCTTCATCTTGGCGACATGACCGACTTCGCCCTTGGAAAGCAATTCGATATCGTGACATGCCTTTTCAGTTCCATTGGCTACGTCAAGACGCTCGACAAGTTGAAAGACGCCGTTTGCAGCATGACAGCGCACCTGAAGCCACAAGGGGTGTTGGCTCTCGAGCCTTGGTTTACCCCAGAGAACTGGCATCCCAACACAGTGCACGGAATGTATATCGACGAGCCCGACCTAAAGATTGCTAGGATTAACACCAGCTTCGTCAAAGGCAAAGTGTCGGTGTTCGACCTACATCATCTCGTAGGGACTCCCGAGGGAACGGAATACCTTGTTGAACACCACGAACTTGGGCTTTTTGAAGTCAAGGAGATGATATCGGTCATGGAGGAGGTTGGCCTGACAGTCAGATACGACGCTGATGGCCTTACCGGAAGGGGCCTTTACATCGGAAGAAAGAATGGATAGCCCAACAAGCCGGATGCACGCGACGTTCTCATCAGCCAAGCTCATGTTCCGGAAATGTTCCGGCGGTCATTCTGACTTCTGAATTCTGTCTCCGCCTGCGGCGGACAAGTCCTGACTCTTCATCCTGACATCGTTCTCTTGCAATTTGCCGGCGAATCCGGCATCTTGTGTCACCGATGAGCAAGCTCGAACAGGTGGAAATCGAAGCGATGGAGTTGCCAACACCGCAACGTGCGCGGTTGGCTCACAAGTTGATCGCAAGCCTGGACGCGCCATTCGACGAACGCTGTGAGCAGGTCTGGTTGGAGGAAGCGAAACGCCGCGATGCCGAGCTCGCCGACGGCAAAGTTGTCGCCCGGCCTGCCGAAGAAGTGTTGCGCGACGCCTACCGACGCATCGGATGCCACGGTTGATTTTCCATCCCACCGCCGATGCGGAGTTAATCGCTGCGGCGGAGTTCTACGAATCCCAAACAGGCGGTTTGGGCCGCGATTTCCTCGACGAGACCAGCCACGCCTTGTCCCGCATTGGCGATTTTCCCCAAGCGTGGCCGGTGATGGAGGCCGACATTCGCCGCTGTCTCCTGAAACGGTTCCCATACGCGATTTTCTACCGCCTGACCGTCGAGCACATCCGCATCCTCGCCATCGCGGATTTGCGTCGAGAACCCGGTTACTGGCGACAACGCCTGACGGACTGACCGCGGAGACGTTCGCTTCACAATGGCCGCAACCCCAGTCTTGAGTTTTGTCGCGGTAGCCGGTATTATTTTGCCATGAGCACTCTGACAGAGATCGAAGCAGCGGCGGATGCACTATCGCCAAAACAACGCGAAGCGTTGTTGAAGTATCTCACCGAGCGCCCGCCACAACAACGAGCGCTACGAGCGACAAGCCGCTCTACCCTCGCCGAATATGGCGGAACCATCCGTCTCCCGAAAGAACCACTGGCTTGGCAATCCACCATCCGGGATGAATGGCAGTGACCGGACTGCCTGCCCCACCTTACCGACCGAAAGAGAAGATGTGTCTGATAAAACCGCTGTAGCCACGCCGCTCCGTCGGCGTGCGTGCGTGCCACCGTGGAATTGAGGTGACGCGACGACAGAGCGCCGCGACTACAACTGTTTCTGACAGTTTAGTTGTTTTTTTTGCACATGTTCACACTTTATAAAGTGTGAATATGCCCCCTCACAAGACCGGCTGTGGAATCGGTCCGCCTTTTGCGTTTCACTATGGCTTGCATCGGTTTGCTTCGCCCCGTATAAAGACGCAAGAGATGACTGCTACACTTCAAGTTTCGTGCGTGCAGATGCACTGGGCGAAGCCTTTGGAGTTCAACTTGGAGCAGACGCTCCACTACATCAAGGCGGCAGCGGAGTGTGGCAGCAGGGTCGTCCTCTTTCCAGAGGCGAATCTTACTAGCTACTATTTCCCCTACGTGGCGAAGTTGGATCAACGCAAAGTCGTTGATGCGTTGAACCAGACGCGCGTTGCCGCAAAGAAACACAAAGTCTGGGTCATCGCCGGCACCGTCCAGAAGACGAGAGACCGCTTCCTCAACCTCGCACACGTGATCGCTCCTGATGGCCAAATCGTGCACGAGTACGCCAAGATCCACATAGCCGGCAAAGACGAGAAGAAATATTGCCGCGGCGGCAACAAGCTTTCCTTGTTCGAGATTGACGGCATCCTCTGCACGCTCGTCATTTGCCGTGACGGGCGACATCCGGAACTTTACCGGCTCCCTGCGATGGCCGGCGCGCAGATCCTTTTTCACCCCTCTTGCAGTTCGGATGAGATCGAGGCGGTCTGCTGGAAACGCACTTCCGGGCGCGCACAGCAACCTGTCGGGCCGAACTCCAAGATTTTCCATTGCGTGGCGAACACAATCGGCGAAGCGCCCGATGGCAAACAAACCTCCAGCGGCTCGTCGTTCATCCGTGAACCCAACGGCATTCCGCTGGCCGAAGCCGGTTACTATCAAGAGGAGATGATCACCGCTGTCTTGGACATCTCTCGTGCTGATCGTTCCTACATTCTCGACAGCATGAAGGCCCCGCCGTTCCTAGCCAAGCATTGGCAGAAGATGCTCAAAGAAGTCAGGGCAAGAGCCGACGCAAAGCCGAAGTAATCACCCAGTTCGATCCACGGCTGGCCAGAAAGTGATTGAGCGCAGATTGATCAGGTGCTTGGCGCTGGTCTTGCCGGGTTTCAACGTGATCGTCACTGGACCAGATGGCAACTGCATCCGACCGATGATTGCCCGGTTGAACTTGTTCCACGCCCCTGTCCTCTTCAGACTGACTTCCAAACGGTTGTCACCGCAAGCAAGCACGATTTCGCCGCTGCCGCCCTTCGCGTCCAATGCGTACTCCAGTTCCACGTCGTAGTCCCCTGCCCCAGCAACCGTTGTTGTCCACGACGCGGAATCGCCGGGGGTTGACCAGTACCCGATGTTGGGCGCACCGTGCGCCGTTTCGACTTTGATGGTCTTCCCGCTCAACTTCACATCCTTCGTGCCCAGCGTGAACACCGCGCGCTGGTCCAACACGCGCGCAATCGGTGGCGGCGGCGCAGGCAGGATCTTCGGGTGTGTTCTTCGCCAATACAGAAATCCCAGCGGCAACAACGCACACAGCAACGACGCCACTACGATCAACGTTGTCTTGGTTATCAGGTGTTGCGGTTTTTCCTTCGGTTTCACCGGCGCAGCCGGAACAATACCGGAACCGGAGAGCGCGTAACGGACCACCTTGACGTTGGAACGCCCCGCCGTTGTGCGCCGCATCTTGGCAGTCTTCTCGACATTGATGGCATGGCCTCCCGTGCCGCGTTTGCGCAGGAACCATGGTGTCCCAAGCACAGGATAGCGTTTCAATTCCCGCAGCAACGCCACGCAGTCAAACCCGACCTGACGCCACTCGATCCGTCCCGTCCCGTCATCGTAGATGCAGTAGCTGGCCTTCTCGGTGCCATCGCGCGGGTCGCCGACCGAGCCGACATTGATGATGTAACGCAGCCCGTTGACGACTTGGAAATTGTTGGCGTTGTCCTGCGCGATCTCGCCGTTGGGATTCAGGATGAATACGCCGGCCCGGTGCGTGTGTCCGAGAAACGTGATCGGCTGTGTCGCGGCCTCGAAACAAACGCGGGCATCGTCCGCTTGCTCAACGTAGCCATAGGCGTCAGGCGCGACGGTCTCGGCGTGGACGAACATGATCTGGTCACTCTCGAGTTCCAGTGGCCAGTCTCGCAACAGTTTCTTCGCTTCCTCGTCCACCTGCGTCATGGTCCATTCGGCGGCCTTGCGAGCAGCGTCGTTGAAGATGTCGAGGTCAAGCCGACCCGCGACGGCTGCCTCGTGGTTGCCGAGCACAAGGTTGGAGCAGTACTGTCGCAGATCGGCCAACACCTGCACCGGTCGCGGCCCGTAGCCGATTACGTCGCCGAGACAGATGACCGCGTTGACTTCCCGTTTCAGGAAATCGTCGCGCACCGCGGTCCACGCCTGCCAGTTGGCGTGGATATCGGAGATGATGGCGTATCGCATGGCCGAGCGAGATTATCCACAGAATGCCGTCCGCCTCAAGAAATGTTCCAGCAGAGAAAGCCTGTCATTCTGAGCGAAGCGAAGAATCTCGGAACGGCTGGACGCGCGTGCCCCAATATTGTGAGTTCCTTCACTTCGTTCAGGATGACAACAGAAGGCACCGCTCAGTTCGATGGCGCAATCCAAACAGCGACACCACCATTCACACCTGCCTTCAACGAAGGCACGCTCCCCTGCTCCACCGGTTTCCGTTCGATCTTCACGTGCGTGCGGGTCGGCACGGTAGGATCGTCGGAGTAGATGTGCGCGGTGTACTTCTTGCCGGCATCGAGGAAGCTGAGCAGCACATCGAACGCACGCGGCTCGGCGCTGTTCATGAAGCCGATAAACCATTCGTCGCCGTGACGACGGGCGATGACACTGTATTCGCCGATGCTACCGCCCAGAACTTTCGTGTCGTCCCAAACCGTCGGGACGTGCTTGAAGAACTCAAGCTCCGGTTCGTCTTGCGCAGAGGCAGGGCGGTCATACCAGAAGAGGAATTGCCACGGACTGTACAGGCAAACGGCCTTCGCAAGCTGGTACGCGTGGCTCGCGAGACGTGTCACGCGCTCATCGTAGTAGCAGATCGTGTTGTCGGCGGCCCCGGCAAGGCAACGCGAGAACAACGTTGTCAAAGTCTGGTCGTTGGTCCGGTCTTTCTCCTCATCGCCGCGAATGCCTTCCTGCGTCATCAGGTTCGGGTAGGTGCGCGAGTAGCCGGTCGGGCGATACTCGTCGTGGACATCCACCATCAACTTGTGCTCGGCAGCTTTCCGAACCGCCATGTGAAGCCATCTCGTCCACTCCTGCGACCCGACATTGACGAAACCGTACTTGACGCCTTTGACTCCCCACTTCTGATAGAGCGGCAAAACCTCGTCGAGTTGTCGCTCCAACGCACGGCGGTTCACGTACAGGATGATGCCGATACCGCGCTCGTTCGCGTAGCGGATGACCTCGTGCAAATCGAGGGGTCCTTTCGAGCGTTTCGGGTCAACGTTCACCGCGCGCGCATCTGCCTTGTCGTCATACTCGTGGCCGTACCAACCAGCGTCGAACTCAACATACTGGAGGCCGCGTTTGGCGGCGAAATCCACACATGCCTTGCCGCCGACGGTTGTGAGCGTGACTTCGCGAATCACCTTGCCCGGCTTGATCCACGAGGTGTCGGCGATGGCGCACGGGTCGTTGAGGTTCAGCACGAGGAAATTGTTCTCCAGCAACCACCCCGGTGATTCTGCGACCATAATGAACCGCCACGGTGTCGTCAACGGCAACGCCGCCGTCACTTTGCTGCTGAGGTCGCTCACGACACCGTTGCCGGTCAGCGGCGCGAGTTTCATCCGCGCAAAGTCCACCAGTTTCGCCTCGCCCACCGCGATGAACAGATCGTCCGCCGTCTGAAGCACAAATGGCCGCTCACAACCCTTCTTGATCTTGCTGAGTGGCACCCGCTCGTATTTGCCCTGCGCCGAATAGACAGCCCACGCAGCGTGATCGGCGGAAAATCGGAACTCGGTGTTCTCGCGCGTGATGGTGACCGTATCAGCCCCTTTGGGCAACGTGTAACAGAACGCGACGCCCTCGTTGTAGGCGCGAAACGTCAACTGGAGTTTACCTAGATCAACAACGAGTTGGTTGTAGCGGTCACGGATCAATCTTCGCTCACCGTACACCGGCTTCCACGTCTCGTCGTGACTGCTTGTCTTCTGGCCGACGATCCTCAAGTCGCTCAACGGCGTCTGTTCGATCTCCAAACCGAGTCGTGACTCCGCGACAATCGGCTTGCCGTCGCGAGCCACGCTGTACACCGGCACGCCGCCTTTCACGTCGAACGTCAGCAGCAACCGTCCATCCGGTGATTTAAGTTCCATCGCACCGCTCGATGCTGCCAGTACACATATCAGAACAGGGAGAGTCTTCACGACCGGCAAGCTACCCAAACTCCCCACACTCCTGCAACGTCTTTCGTCACGCCTTTTCGGGTATCTCGTAGTCGCGGGCTTTATGCCTGCGCAGGCGTGAAAACATTTCGTCTGTCATGCTGAGCTTGTCGAAGCATGTCTGGCATCGCTTCCCGCCTCAACCTTGGGGAAAAGATACCGTCCGAGCAGACTCCGCCACTTCCGCTTCGACAAGGCGTCCATCAGTCCGTTCATCATCGTCAAGCAACCAACGCCGTTGACTTCGCAGAGCTTCCACTTGCGCCGGTCATTCAAGCTCTGTTTGTCTTCCCAGTGATGTGCCCCGCCAGCTTCGATGATACATATTGGCCTACCGCCTCTGGAAACCACCAAGTCGGCAGAACCATACTTCCAGATGTGGCGCAAGGCTGCGTTCTCCGGCCCAGGAAAAAGCTCGCGCAGCCGCACCTCTTTGCGCGTCGTGAACTGCGGCCACTTCGTATTGACGTAGCCTTCGACAGCAATGCAAGACATGAAAACGCGATGGCGACCCCAGCGGGATTCGAACCCGCGTTACCGCCGTGAAAGGGCGATGTCCTAGACCGGGCTAGACGATGGGGTCGCCGAAAGTTCACTCGCCGTGGCAAGCGGCGTGCAATATAGCGAAATGTTCCCGTTTGGCAACGGCGAAACTACACCGGCGAAACTACACCGCGAGGATTTCCTTCTCCTTGTGCGCCAGGACCGTGTCAATCTCCTTGATGTATTCGTCGGTCTTGTTCTGGATTTCCTTCTCGGCGTGTTTCAGGTCGTCCTCGGTGATCTTACCTTCTTTCTGCAACTTCTTCGCCGCATCCATCCCTTGACGTCGCTCGTTGCGAATGGCCACGCGCCCGTCTTCGGCCAGCTTCTTGATGTGCTTGTCCAACTGCATCCGCCGTTCCTTGTCCAGTTCGGGAATTGGAATCCGAACGAGTTTCCCATCGCTGACCGGTTGAATGCCGAGCGATGATGTCTGGATCGCTTTCACAACTGCTGGGACCACTGTCGGGTCCCACGGCTGAATCACGATCAAGCGCGGTTCCGGCGTGGACAACCCCGCCAGTTCGCGCAGCCGCATCTGGGCACCGTACGCGTCCACCTGAATGTTTTCCACCAGCGAGGTCGAGGCTTTGCCCGTGCGCACTGTGGCGAATTCCTGATGAACGACCTCAAGAGTCTTCATCATTTTCTCTTCCATCGAATCAAGGCAATCTTGCAAGCTCATGGCCGACAGAGTAGAAAGTTCCGCCGCAGATGTCAACCTCGCGCACATACCACTGTAGCCGCGGTGCTCCGTCGCCGCGCAGCGAAGCGCCCCGGCAGAGCGGGGCGGCTACAACGCGCACGCTTCTCATAGACGCCGACGACACGCTCTGGGAGAACAACATTTACTTCTAGCGGGTCACGCGCGAATTCGTCGCTGCGCTTCAAGCACGCGGCGTTACACCGCATCGCGCCCACGAGACGCTTTGGGAAACCGAGATGCGCAACGTCAAGATCACCGGCTACGGCAGCAACGCCTTCTGCCAGTCGCTCCACGAAGTCGCTCGCGACCTCGGCGTGGCCGACCTCGAACCGCAGATCCGTCAATGGGAGGATTTCATCTTTCATCATCCCATCGAACTCATGCCCGGCGTCCGCGAGACTGTTCCCCTGCTCCATGCCTGCAACCGCCTGATCCTGCTCAGCAAAGGCCGTGATGACGAACAACTCGGCAAACTCCAGCGTTCCGGCCTCGCTCCGTACTTTCACGCCACGGAGATCGTCTTCGAGAAAACCATCGCCACTTACCACTCACTACTCACCAATCACCAGTTGCTCCCCTCCTCCACTTGGATGATCGGCAACTCGCCCCGCTCCGACATCAATCCCGCCAAAGCCGCCGGGTTACGGACTGTGTTCATTCCCTATCACACCACATGGCAGCATGAGATCGAGGAAATCAATCCTGACGGCGGAGAGACACTTGTGTTGGAGAACTTCACCGAACTCACTCAACATTTTACACCATGAAAAACATCCCCGTCCTCTGTATCACCGAACAATCACTTGCCGCCGGTTACGAGAAGGCGCTCGTCGCGCTCCACGAACACGGCACGCGATTCAAGACCCAGTACGACAAACCGGGCGATCCGCTCAGCCTCGACTGCACACTCAACCTCACCGTGCTCGATCCCCTGAGCGAACCGATGATTCACAAAGCCTTCCCCGGCGGCATCGAAGACCTCCGCGAATACGTCCTCGAAGTCCAGGGCATCAAGGACCATTGGGTCAAGAACATGAACGACCCGAAAGACACGCGCTGGGAATACACCTATCACGGACGCCTCGCCGGGTACGGCACGTGGAAGGAATCCGACAAACGCATCGGCCCCTTCAACATCAACCAAGTCGAAGCCGTCATCGCCAAACTCGCCAAACAACCGTTCACCCGTCAGGCGCAGATGATCACGTGGATGCCGAACATTGACCTCGACTGCTACGACCCGCCCTGCCTCCAATCGCTCTGGTATCGGCTCCTCGAAGATAATGGCGCCTACTGGCTCAACTGTAACATTCGCTTCCGCAGCAACGACGCATGGGGCGCGAGTTTCATGAACATGTTTGGCTTTACGATGTTCAACAAGGAGATCATCGCTGCCGGTGTCGAGAAAGGACTCGGTAAACCCGTGAAGCTGGGACGCCTGAACTGGCAGGCCGACTCCTATCACATCTACGGCAAAGACATCGCCGACGCCAAAGCCCGCCTTTTCGACCGCATCGCCACGTCAACGTTGGAAGATCGCAGCTACCGTTTCGACGACGAGATGATCCGCGACATGTATAACGAAGCCGAGTCCGCCATCCGCGCCAAGATCGCGGAGTACGACCGCACGCACTGAGAGGAAAATCCGAAGCTCGAAATCCGAAATCCGAATGCTGAAATGAAACTGTAGCCGCGAGCCTGCTCGCGGTGGGTTTTGGGTCACCTGTTTCCCGAAGGCCGCGAGCAGGCTCGCGGCTACAACCTTATTCCTCAGGTCGTTGCAGCGGATGCCGGTACAGGCGCGTCATCCGCGTGCAGGTGTGCAGCGATTCCTTGCCCTGATCGTTGGTCCAGATTTCGTGGTAAATCGCCTTTGTCGGCTTCTTGCGTAGAGCGCGCTCTTTCAAGATTGTCCCGTCGGCTTTGCAGGACAATTCAACGAAGCGCGGCTTTTCGTTTCGATTGAACCGGTTGCTCAGGATAACCAAAATCGTTCGTGTCTTTTTCTTATCGCTCATAAAATCGGCCTGCTTGTACCAAATCCCAACGCTTTCGACAACCTATCTGAATGTTGTAGGGCCGGGCGTTATAGGCCACGTCCCCTGACGTGGCGCGGGCCTTTCGCCGCGTGAGGTCACGCGGCCTACACCCGGCGGTTGCTCCTGACTTTTCCCATGTTCCGGTTAGGAATGTGAAGGGTGTTTGTGGCTTGTTTACTTACCTCGCTGCAAACGCTTCTGCAATTGCAGCGTCTGACGCAACAGCGGCAGATGAGCCACGTCTTTCGGACGTTGGACAACTTGCTTGCTCCGGATGATCCGCGACAGCGACATCACCAGCACCGTTGTTCCAAGCCACCGCAGGCGAACCGCGCGCTTCGATTCCACAGCGAACGACTGCAATCCGTCCACCTCGTAGAGAAAATTGACCAACGAATCGTCACGCAACGCCACGGTTGTCCGCGCCAACGGCGTCGCGCCGAGCCGACGGCAAAGCTCCAGCACCCGCAGGTAGGCGCGCGGCGGGAGATCGAGCCAGATGTCGGTGTCCAACGTCGTGGCCGGCACACCTTGCAAGATGGCGGCTGACATCCCGGCTATTTGAAACCGAATGCCTTCCTGCTGGAGCGCGTGAACAAGTTGTGCGAGCGGAGAAAGTTCTCGTGCATCCGCCACCGCTCGTCGGGCGTGGCCGCCAAGCTGCGGGCGAACAGCACCTTTTCGTCGGCACTGAGGTTTCTGACGCTTCGGAGTTGCCATAAAATGTCGCGCATCGCTTTCCGCATCGGCGCATCATACGGGCGACCCCACCCGTTTGGCAAGCGCGACATGTTCCGGTTTTGTTCCGGAGAGAAGAATCCGTACTTGCAAATGATGGGATCTTCGTGCGATACAACAGGCCCCGAATGGGAGACAATTACGGCAATTGACCATAACTTCGGTCGCAACGACGGGAAACACTGGGTGCCCTTGGCATCCGACACCGCCCCGCAACCAAGCTTACTGACCAAATGGAAATACCGCGCCATCTATCGTGTCGGCGACCAACAAGTCGGCCAATGGAGCACCGAAATGTCCATCACCGTCGGCGGCTGATGAACAACAAAAAACCGCAAATAGCCTTAAAACATTACAGGAGATCGAGAATGAACTCTCTATACCGATACATATTGTGTGCCGCTTCCATCATACTGTTTTCCAGTTGTGCAACGATCCTGCAGGACGACAGTCAACCCGTCGCGTTCAGTTCCGATCCCCAAGGCGCAATTGTTTCCATCAATGGCATGCCATCCGGAACCACACCATGCACCATCATGGTGAGGCGTTCACGTGGCACCAAGATGATCGAGTTGAAGAAGGATGGCTATCAAACGGTAACGATGAAGTTGGAAGAGAGCATAGATGCAGCCGCCTTTGGCAACATCGTGCTCGGTGGGGTCATCGGTGGCGCCGTTGATGCGATCTCTGGCAAGGGAACGAATTTCAAGGACACCGTTCAAGTCAAGCTCGTCCCACTTTCCATCGCTAAGTAACATCGTAGCGGTGCCGTCGTCGTGCATCATGTTCCGGGTGCAGTTCACACCTTTGGGCAGACGTGGGATCATTCTGTTCCGGGTAGCGTAGGCGTCCCTGCCTGCGCAGTCTCGTAACGACACAGGCACGGAGGCCTATGCTACCTGCCCAAAACAATGAACTGCACCCATCTCCCAGAGGCGAATTGACGTTGGCGGGCGGAATGTTTAGATTGCTGCCATGAAGCCAAGCGAATTGATCACGGTGAACCCGGAAATCCTCGGTGGCACCCCGGTCTTCAAGGGAACGCGCGTGCCGGTGAAGACGTTGTTCGAGTACCTGGAGCGCAACTACACGCTCGATCAGTTCCTCGAATGTTTTCCATCGGTGACGCGCGAGATGGCGTGTCGCGTTCTGGAAAGCTCTGAATCCGCCCTGCTGACTCCTGCGGCCGCATGAATATCCTTTTGGATGAATGCGTGCCGTGGCCGTTGCACAAGCTCTTGTCCGGTCACCATTGCGCCACGCCAACACAACGCGGTTGGGGTGGCATCGAAAACGGCGAGTTGATTCGCCTCGCCGAAAAGCACTTCGATCTGTTCATCACTTCCGACCAGAATATTCGTTACCAACAGAATCTCGCGGGCCGTCGCATTCCCATTTTGGAGCTGTCCACGAATGATCTATATCGGATTCAGGCTGTTGCGCCACTGATTCAGGCCACCATTGCCATGATGCGTCACGGTGATTTCCGCCATTTGGAAATTCCGTAATGTTCCGGCTGTTCTACTGGCTCCTGAGTTCTGGATCCCCGCGCTGTTGACTTTCGCAAGCGGTTTTGACAACCTGCGGCGCACTACCATGAACATCCAATTACATTCGATTGATTACGTCATCTTGATTGTCTATTTCGCGTTTGTGCTCGGTATCGGATGGGCGTTGAAGAAGTTCATGAAGACCAGCTCCGACTTCTTCCTTTCGGGACGCGCGATTCCCGCTTGGATTTGCGGGCTGGCGTTCATCTCGGCCAACCTCGGCGCGCAGGAAGTCATCGGCATGGCCGCCTCCGGCGCGAAGTACGGCATCATGACGAGCCATTTCTACTGGGTCGGCGCGATCCCGGCGATGGTGTTCGTCGGCGTGTTCATGATGCCGTTCTATTACGGCTCGAAGGCGAGGTCGGTGCCGGAATATCTCAAACTCCGGTTCGACGAGAAGACGCGCACCTTCAACGCGTTGTCGTTCGCGTTCATGACGGTGTTCTCGTCGGGCATCTCGATGTATGCGCTCGCGAAACTCTTCGAGCTACTCCTCGGTTGGAACTTCCACGTCAGCATCATCGTCTCTGCCGTCATTGTGCTCGTCTATATCTATCTCGGCGGTCTCACCTCGGCGATCTACAATGAAGTGCTCCAGTTCTTCCTCATCGTGCTCGGATTCCTTCCGCTGGTGTTGCTCGGCATGAAAGATGTCGGAGGCTGGCACGCGCTCGTGGACAAACTCAACGGCGTCGCCGTCAGCAGCGGGTTTGCGCCGGGCACTTGGACACAATCTTGGTCACACACCGGCTCGCCATCGGCCAACCCGATGGGCGTCGAGTGGTTCGGCGTCTTTATGGGACTCGGTTTCGTGTTGTCGTTCGGCTACTGGTGCACCGATTTTCTCGTCGTCCAACGCGCGATGGCTGCCGACTCGATGAGCGCGGCGCGTCGGACTCCGTTGATCGCGGCGGTGCCGAAGATGTTGTTCCCGGCGCTGGTGATTCTGCCGGGCATGATTGCCATCGGGTTGCACGCCAGCAAAGGCGGATTCCTCCCGATGGGCGCGGATGGCAAACCAGACTACAACATGGTCATCCCCTCGATGCTCGTGAAGTATTTCCCGCCCGGCATGTTGGGGCTTGGATTGACAGCGTTGATGGCGTCATTCATGAGCGGCATGGCTGGCAACGTCACGGCGTTCAACACCGTCTGGACCTACGACATCTACCAGAGTCACATCAATCCGAACCAACCCGACTCACACTATCTCAAAGTCGGCCACGTCATCACGGTCGTTGGCATTCTCATCAGCATCGCGTGCGCGTACCTCGCCTCGGCCTTCAACAACATCATGGACATGCTTCAGCTTGTCTTCGGCTTCGTCAACGCGCCGTTGTTCGCGACGTTCCTGCTCGGCATGTTCTGGAAACGCTCGACCGGCCACGGCGCGTTCTGGGGCCTGATCGCCGGCACCGTGGCGGCGGGATTGCATTGGGCGTTGACTGTGCCGGCGGGGACGCACCACTGGATCAAGGGCGGTTGCCTCGGCGTCGTGCACACCTACCCGGTCGAGATGGCGCAAAACTTCTGGGCCGCCATCTATGCGTGGACGGTTTGCTTCGTCGCCACCATCGGCATCTCACTGGCGACAGCGCGGACAAAGAGTGACGATGAATTGAAAGGCCTTGTCTATTCGCTGACACCGAAGATCGTGGACCACCACGAGCCTTGGTTCAAACGTCCCGCCACTATCGGCGCACTCGTCATGCTCGGCGCCATCATCCTCAACATCATCTTCTGGTAAGGAGAACAGAACATGCAACTCGACATCCGTTATCCCATGGGCTTCCTCTTCGGTTTTCTCGGACTCATCATCACCGTGTATGGTTTGCTGACGAAGCATCTCACGCTCGGTATCAACATCAACCTTTGGTGGGGACTTGTGCTCGTCGTGTTCGGCGCGATCATGTTGCTGCTGGCGCGCGCCGGCAAAGCGAGGACCCCATGACTCGCCTCCCTGCACTCTTGCTTGTACTGCTGACAGGCTGCATCACGACCAAAGGAAAACTCATGAACATCAAACACGAACCATTCGGCCTCACCAAGGACGGCAAACCCACCGCGCTCTACACGCTCCGCAACGCCAAGGGCGTCACCGCCAAGATCACCAACTACGGCGGCATCGTCATCAGCCTCACCGCCCCCGACCACAACGGCAAGTTCGATGACGTCGTCCTCGGCTACGACAACCTCGCCGGCTATCTCGCGAAGACGCCGTATTTCGGTTGCCTCGTCGGCCGCTACGGGAACCGCATCGCCAACGGCAAGTTCACACTCGGCGGTCAGACCTATTGCCTCGCCACCAACAACGGCCCCAACTCATTGCACGGCGGCATCGTCGGCTTCGATAAAGTCCTCTGGACAGCGCGCCCCTTCGAGTCGCCGGACGGCCCAGCGCTCGAACTCCGTTACACCAGCAAAGACGGCGAAGAAGGTTTTCCCGGCACGCTCAACGTGAAGGCCGTCTATACGCTCACCGCCGACAACGGCCTGCGCCTCGACTACACCGCCAAGACCGACAAGGCGACCGTCGTCAATCTCACCCAGCATTCCTACTTCAACCTCGCCGGGCAAGGCAACGGCGACATCCTCGGCCACCAAGTCGTCCTCAACGCCGACGCGTTCACGCCCGTTGACGCCACGCTCATCCCGACTGGCGAGATTCGTCCCGTCAACGGCACGCCGTTCGACTTCACCAAGCCGCACACCATCGGCGAGCGGATCAACCAAGCCGACGAACAGTTGAAGTTCGGCGGCGGCTACGACCACAACTGGGTCCTCAACAAAGCGCGCGACAAACAACTTGCGCTTGCCGCGACCGTTACCGAGCCGAAGAGCGGGCGCGTCCTCGAAGTCTGGACCACCGAACCCGGCCTCCAGTTTTACTGCGGCAATTTCCTCGATGGCAGCATTACCGGCAAAGGCGGCAAGGTCTATCAGCATCGTTATGGTTTCTGCATGGAACCGCAGCATTATCCCGACAGCCCGAACAAACCGCTTTTCCCCAGTGTCGTCCTTCATCCCGGCGACACCTACACGCACACGTTGATCTATAAGTTCTCGGTGAAGTAGAGCTCTGCCAAAGTTGAATGTAAAAGGCCAGTGCTGAGCCGCGAATTTCCCACACGCCGGCGGCGCGTCCCTACCACCTCGGGGTCCGGTTTTGTTCCGGCGAAAAAGAATTGTAGGCCGCGTGCCCTCACGCGGCGTCCATTCCCGCCCGCTGAGGGCAGCGGGCCTACAACGGCATCACACCCGCTTCAAGGCGTTGATCAATTCGTCGAGCTTGTCCGCCGCAACTGAGTGCGTGCGGGTACGGCAGGTTAGTTGAACAGGCGTCTCGCCTGTTCGTATCCGAGGGAATGCAGAAGAAACAGGCGGGACGCCTGTTCAACTATTCAGCCCCTACACGCGCTTCAACGCATTGAGCAATTCGTTGAGCTTGGCCACGATGGTCGGCACATCGGTCTCGCTGGGATCAAGCGCCGCGATGGCGTTGACGTTGTTCGCGGTGCCGGCGATGGCGGCGCTCAATTGCTGCGCGCTCACTTCGCCCATCGGACCTTGCGGGCCGGGATCGCCCGGCAGACCTTGCGGGCCACTCGCGATGCTGAACGGGCCGTAGCTGTTGCCGTCGGTGGTGTGGACGATGGCGAGACCACTGCCGTTGTCGGTCACGTTGCCGATGCCGACGCCTTGTGGACCCGGATTGCCGGTGTAGCCTTGGGGACCCATCGGGCCTTCGGGACCCACATCGCCTTGCATCCCCATCGGCCCCGGGACTCCTTGTGGACCGCTGGCGATCGTGAACGGG
>Ga0233425_10001667_pt1 | contig 48230 bp, 43 predicted proteins | sample Watercolumn_Towu_2_FD_181712 | JGI IMG/M metagenome (GOLD analysis project Ga0233425, IMG submission 181712) | Freshwater microbial communities from Lake Towuti, South Sulawesi, Indonesia - Watercolumn_Towuti2014_140_MG | ecosystem: Environmental > Aquatic > Freshwater > Lake | place...
TGCCGGAATCCAGCGTCCAGGGACGGCAGGCCGAAGTGCCCGGAACTTCAAGGGATTCCCCAAAGTTTCCGGGAAAATCAGGCTTACCGACCTTGGCTCTGGATTCCGGCATCCATGCCGGAATGACACCTTTTCTTAACTTCATGCCAGTGACGCAGAGCGTGGGAACGATGCGATAGGAGGGAAGCTAAATTCTGCCGGTCGCCTAAATGAAGCTCCCTTCTTGTCCTGAAATCTCCACAAACCCACAGACGCCCTGGGTAGTGTGGTTGCTGGGCCTCATTAGAGGAACTGAGGGAAACGGTTCAGCAGCAGGAGGAAGAAATCGGGTGCTTGAAAGGGATTATGCGGAAGGTGGTTTTGATATCCTGTTTCTGAATATATAATCACGGAAACAGCCATTTACCATCGGGCTTTCCATACCGTTTCTCCGATACGACGCCAGCATGCTTCCATTATCCTTGCCGTCTTCTAGAAACTCGGCCTGTAAGGTGAATAACCCATCCTTGTCCAGGCTGCTCAGGAAATTGTCGATCGCCAGTTTTCGTTGTTCCTTTTGCTTTCTTTGCCGCTCCTGCTCCTGTTGTTCCAGGCTGGCCTGCTCTTGTTTGAGTTTCTCTTTTTTATCCTGTTCTTCCGCCTGAGTGTCGCGATATTCGTTTTTGATGGCTTTCACCAAAAAGGCGGCCAGGTTTTTGATTTTCCCTTCCCGATGCTGGGATTCGGCGTAGGAAATCATGGTCCGAATGTGCTTTTCATCATAGCCTTGGGCCAGTTCCTCGGCGGTTTTGCGGGCAATACCATTTTCCATCAGCCTTGCAGCCAAGAGACTGGGAGGAGTGGTTTTTTGGGCCTTTGTTTCTGATATTTCCTGACTCTGGGGGAGTTCTTGACATTGGCTTGAGATCAGAGGAGGCAAATCCTTTTTCTTTGACTGGATGAGGAATTCCAAGGCAACGACGTTGCGCCATTGCTTTTCTTCTGTCCATGTGAAAGTAATATCTGTCTTTTCTTCCAGTTCCTGTTGTGATGGAACCAAAACCCATTTTTTAAAATCCTTATACGACTTATACTCACTTTCCTTCAGCATGAATATTTTTCTAATGTCTTCCAGACCTATACGTCTCCTTCCAATATTTTGATATTGTTTCAAAAGCTCATATATTCTGATGGAATACGTTTTTTTTAGTCTTATTACGTTTTCTAGTTCATAGGCAGTAAAATGGCTTTTTAATTGCAACAAAAAAGGCTTTAATTTTGGAGAAAACTCTAATTCAACCATACCTTTTTCTGGTATATATTCTGCCGAAGACAGCCATGCAACCTGTAATTCGGCTTCCCCTTCTCCCCGGAAGGTTAGAACATTTGACATAAGATTTTTTGACCATACTTTTACCTTATTATAAAAATCCCTGTCAGAAACCCCGATAAGCTGCGCTAGCTCGGCTACGGAAATGCGATAAGTTTTAAAATCCTCGTCCGTCGGTTCGATCATTGAGACCAACCATTTGATTAGTCTCTGTTCACCAACCGAGAGCCGATATTTCGCTTCGATTACTTTGTTGTGCTGAATAACTAAATTTTTGTAGCTCATGGTGGCCAGTACAAATATGCAGACTCATTTCGCCAAATGTATCCAGGATCGTACTTTACCACATTATGGGGAGAGATTTTAATTTCTCTCCCTATGAGACCCGTTTTTTCTCCCCCTGAGAAGCTTTGTTCTCATCCCTCTGCACAACATCACCAGGTCAAATCCTGTTTTTTCTCCCCCTGAGAAGCTTTGTTCTCATCCGCTCTCACAAAATCACCAGTAGAAGTCCGTTTTCTCTCCCCCTGAGACCCGTTTTCTCTCCCCCTGAGACCCGTTTTCTCTCCCCCTGAGACCCGTTTTTTCTCCCCCTGAGACCCGTTTTTTCTCCCCCTGATGACATTTAATACATTGAAATATAAACGTTTTTTCGGCCTGAAAATACTAAAAACTCAAAAGATTAAAAAACAACAACAACAGAAGACCCACCCACCCGCCCGTGTTGTTGTTGTCTTTCGTTTCGCAGGAAGACGAACCAACTTCCATGCAAGGACCGCAAACACGCTTCACTCCTCCTTCCGCCGGAGCAGCTTTTCCCCATCGGGCCGAATCGCCCCTTTCGGATCGACATGCCGATACAGCGTCTGCTTGGTAATCCCCAACTCCCGGCATAACTCCCCTACCCGGGTATCCGACCTGCTCATCGCCGCCATCGCCAGACGCAGCTTGGCCGGGGTCATCTTGTAAGGTCGTCCGCCCTGACGGCCCCGTGCCCGCGCCGCCGCCAGTCCCGCCCGGGTGCGCTCGGCGATCAACTCACGCTCGAACTCCGCCAGCGCCGCGAAAATTCCAAACACCAGCTTGCCGGCGGCGGCGGTGGTGTCGATGGCCGCGCCCTGGCCGCTCAATACCTTGAGACCGATCTCCTGTTCATTCAGGTCATGCACCAGATTGACCAGATAACGCAAATCCCGGCCCAGCCGGTCTAGCTTCCACACCACCAGCGTATCTCCCGGACGCAAGGCCTTCAGACAGGCCGCAAGACCTGGACGATCGTCCTGCCTGCCCGAAACCAGATCCTGGTACCAATACCGCTCGTCGATTCCACCATCCCGCAAGGCGTCCCGCTGCAAATCCAGCACCTGGCTGCCGTCCGCCTTCGATACCCGCATATAGCCGATCATCATGAGTTTTCACCTCCGTTTACCAAAGCATCATACGCAATGATATGATATTCAATCATTTCACATCACATCATCATGATCGTACTCATAGGCGGAGAAAAAGGAGGCACCGGCAAGACCACGCTAGCCATCAACCTGGCCGCGAAACGCGCCCTGGCGGGGCGAGATGTGCTGCTGGTCGATACCGACCAGCAGGGTAGTGCCAGCTATTGGGCGCAAAGCCGGGATGAAGCCGGGGTAAAACGGGTTGCCTGTGTGCAGAAATTCGGCAAGGGCCTGCAGGCCGAAGTCCTGGACCTGGCACGAAGGTATGAAGACATTGTGATCGATGCCGGGGGACGCGATTCGGTCGAACTACGTGCCAGTCTGGTGGTGGCCAACAAGACCTATATCCCGATCCAGCCCAGCCAGTTCGATATCTGGACCCTGGATCGCATGGACGCGTTGGTTGACAGCGCTCAGGGATTCAATCCTGAATTATCGGCCTGGGTGATTATCAGCCGGGTATCCCCCAACCCCTCGGTACAGGAGTTTCAGGATGCCCGCGAAATCCTGGCCGATTTTGCCCACATCAAACTATCCAAAACCATGATCCGGGATCGCATCGCCTATCGCAAGGCTGCCCGCGATGGCCTAAGCGTGGATGAATTGAAACCCAGGGAGCCGAAAGCGTCGGAAGAAATCGAGGCGTTATATCAGGAGGTGTTCGGTGAGTAAGTTCACGCGCAAACCAAAAACAGAAAAAACCCAGGCGGTCGAGGAATTTGTCAATGCCGCCGGCCAGGCTGAAACGATATACGATGTTATATCGAATGATACCGAATCATATAGTATGAAGTCATACCCATGGCAGGATGCCAGGGTGCGCGACGATGTGCAAAAGGTCTACAACTTGCGGCTGGCCGAGCCCTATCTGCTCAAGCTCAAATATATCGCCGAACACTCGCCGATCTCGATGCAGCGGTTCTGCCTGAACGCCTTGTTGCCGGCGATCGACGCCCACATCGAACAGCTTCTGGCGAACGCCGGAAAGGAAAGCGGCGGACAAAAATAAGGGCCGGTTCGGAAACCGAACCGACCCAGAGGGGGGAAAGAAACAATGAAGCTTGGAGGATAGAGTAGCGGCATCCCCTTAACGCAGGCTTAAGTTTCAATCCACGCCTGGCCTCTGCCGGCGGATTGGTTCCTGTCGTGGGGGACGGGATTACCGAAAGTGTTCAAGGGATGTTGATAACGCCCAGCCCGCTGCCCTTATTGGTGGCCGATCTGCCGACATTGTTGACTGAAACCACGTAGTGATAATCGCCGGAACTCCAATGGCAACTCGCATTGCCCAGGAATGGCACTACCCGGATGTTGTAGGCACCATTGCCCCAGTTGTAGAACTGGGTCGGGGTCAGCAGGCAGCCACCGGGCGGAACATTCAGGTTGCTGAACAGGGTCCAGCTAGTGGGTAGGGTGATTTCCGAGGTTCCATCGCCGATCGAAGCGCCCAGACTGGTCATGGGCGCGCCGGTCGAGGCATTGGTGACCACCACGCTAATGAGGGCCGAGGAAGAAACATCGGCGCCGGCCTCTCCTGCCGCCGCGTTACTGACGTTGCCGGCGGTTTGTACATTCAGGGCGCCGGCGGACCCGATCGCGGGGGCCAGCAGCATGAGCGGGGCCAACAGGAAGCCAAGGGTTTTGCTATTCGTTTTCATGGTCGCGTTCTCCTTGTTGTGGATTTCAAAATTTGTATTGCATCGTTTAAGAAAAGTATCCATGACCAACAATATTTTTTCTGTGGCTTTATTGTGGTTGCTCCATTGCCTTATTTCCGAAGCAGGCAGGAACATTTCTTCTTGACGACATAATCTTCGCCAGACTGGTTTTTGGCGCCTAGATAACAATACGGAATACATGACCCGTTTCCCCGGAAACAGCGGGCAATTCGAAACCCCGTCCGCATGATTCCATAATCGACCGTTTGCATGACTCATCGCGCCCTCCTTCCCAACTCCATTGGCAACTGCATGAAAAACCGCTGGCTCATCGCCCTGTCCGGAGTGGGCATCCATCTTTGTATCGGCTCGGTCTACGCCTGGAGTGTTTTCTCCAAACCCCTGCAACAGGCGTTCGGCTGGAGCCTCAAGCAGGCTAATTTCACCTTCGGTCTGGCGATTTTCATGCTGGGCATGTCCGCCGCCGTCATGGGCCATGTGGTCGAACGGCGCGGTCCCCGATTTTCCGGCGTCGTGGCGGCGCTGTTGTGGTGCTCGGGGCTGTTCGGTTCGGCTTACGCCACCTCCGGGCTGGTGGAATCCAACGAGGTGCGGCTCTGGCTGCTGTATCTGTTCTATGGCCTGATCGGAGGCTGCGGGCTGGGGACCGGCTATGTCACGCCGGTGTCGATGCTGATGAAATGGTTTCCGGATCATCGCGGCCTGGCGACCGGATTGGCCATCATGGGGTTTGGGTTTGCCTCGTTCCTGGGCGCACCCATGATCGGCAGGATGATCGAATGGCAGGGGATTTCCATGACGTATCTGGCATTGGGCGCGGTGTATCTGCTGGTGATGCTGGCTGCGTCCGCGTACATGGCGATCCCTCCCTCCGGCTGGACTCCACAGGTCCCCGCGCGGCGGAAAAATCGCCCGGAAAAACGGCGAAGACAGATCGACATGATGCCCATGACCGCCAACGAAGCGGTGCGGACCAGGCCGTTTTACGGGCTGTGGATCATGATGTTCATCAACATCAGTTGCGGCATCGCGGTGATTTCGGTGGCTTCTCCGATGGCGCAGGAACTGACCGGCATCGATGCCCTGGCCGCCGCCGCCATCGTCGGCCTGAATGGCCTGTTCAACGGCATCGGGCGACTGGGTTGGGCCTCGTTTTCGGATCGCATCGGACGGCCCAATACCTATGTGGCTTTTTTCTTCATCGAGATCCTGGCGTTCTATTTCCTGCCATCGCTCCAGGCGGTGCTGGCGTTTCAGGTGGTGTTGTATCTCATCATGACCTGCTACGGCGGCGGTTTTGCCACCCTGCCAGCGTATATCGGCGATTTGTTCGGCACCCGGCAGGTCAGCGCCATTCATGGCTATGTCCTCACCGCCTGGGCCATCGCCGGGCTGGTGGGTTCGTCCCTGGCGTCGTTCCTGCGCGAGGCAACCGGCAACTATGGCGACATGATGCGGATCTTCGCCGGCATCTTCGTGGCGGCCTTGGTGGTGGCCCTGCTGATGCGCTGGTTCGTCCGGCGCGAGCTGGCCAGGAAGCATCTGAAGTACGCCGAGGTGGAGGGTAACGCCATCGACCTGGCGGTGGTGGATGAGGAAACCGATTTGAGCGGGCGGGAGAAGACCCGACGGGTGCGTTCCTGAGGTTTGGGGGATATGGGCGTAAACCAGGCCAGGTTTATGTTACTCCCTTCCCGTTCAATTCCTACTCAAGTTGATGTCCGCAAAATCTCCGCGTAACCGTTCAGACCCCTCCCCCCAGAGGAGTGAGGTTGGGAGGGGGGAGAGATAGTAAACTCCAGCCATATCAAGATCCTCCCTCCCCCCAACCCCTTCCCGCTGGGAGGGGGAGTAAACGGCATACGCGCCAACTTAATGGCTAAGTCATTGAAAGTTGGCATCCGCAAGCAAGGGCCATTCACCTCGTCCGCAATGTGATGATGCCTGCTAATCAAGCAGTTACGCCAGCCGATCAAAAGTATGGGCGGGCTGAATAACTCTCCTCGAGGCCTTAAGTTGGCGCTTATGGGAGTGAACGGGTACCTTTTATTAAGGAATTTCGCCTAAAAGAAAGGAAATCGGTTGATATATCTCTGCGGAATGGGGCAGCCGCTACGGATATAAACGAAAAGCAGACAGATTAGCTCGTGTAGGGCGGTACTCCGCAGTAACCCGCAGATTCCGCGAGAGGCGGGTTACGGCGCGCGTCTAACAATGTGCTTTTGATAGCTTTCAGAGGTGCGCCTAACCAGCCCTACGCGGACTTGTTGTCAGGCGGCTGACTTTCTGGGGGAGAAGAAAGGTTCGCGGAACATCAGACACTTTGCGGCGAAGTGTCTAATGTCGCTGGATAACATCGAAGGTGAGCGGCGGCGGAGCCTGTAGGACGGAGGGAACCTGCACCGCAGTTTGCATGCCGCCCACTCAATCGCAGGATTTGGGGGGATCACCTACGCAGGCTTTCAATGAGTTGCCAAGACGATTTACCGGGAAGTCTGCACTCCCAGAAACGCCACCCATTTACGGCGTTGCCTGTGATTGATACTGCTGCTGCGGACGGAGAGTCAAAGCGTTTGCCGTCACTCAGCACGAGCGCACCGGCTTCGATGCTGGCGGTGTGAACCTGCCCTTTGTAATTGGCGCGAAAGTCAGTTCCCACGGGAAACCGTACCCCTTTAGCAACCCAGTCCCCAGGTGATTGGCCGTTTCTCTTTTCTGCGTGGGGAGTAGGCGCAGACTTAACCATACCAAGGAGTTCGCGGACGACATCGTTATATGTGACATCTTCGGTTGCGCGGCGAATGGTGAGTTGTTTGTAAACATCGAAATCGACATCAATCGTGTACATGCTCATCTCCTTTTCGAATAGATTGGCCACCAAGTCTGGTAGCACATTAAGCACTATAGTACTCGGAGAATCTTGAGTCAAATGTGCGATGAAGACTTCCAAAGCTATGGAATTGGACAAAAGGAATCCTTTTGTCTGATGTTTAAAAAACACTTCCAAGTCCCACACGGCTTCCAGCCAATATCGTAGCCCCCAACATTGGACAAAACGATAGTCAAGCGCCGATTACAGCTTTGCTCTCATTCCCCCGCTTCCGACCTACAATACGCCCCATTCTCCGCCCATTCCGGAAGCCCCATGTCCACCGCCTACCAGCCCACCCACTACCAAATCGCCCACAGCCTCAAGCGTCGCCTGCGCATCCTCGCCCCCTCGCTGCGCAAAGACCCCGAACGCGCCTACGTCCTCGACATCCTCCTGCGCAAACGCAACGGCATCAAAAAGGTCGAGGTCAGCCCCTACATCGGTTCCGTCACCATCCATTTCGACCCCCAGCGACTGCCGGCGGGCCATCTGCATACCCTGCTCGATGCCGTTCTCCCCAACCTGGGCCGCCGCCATGCCCAGCCGGCGCATTTGCCGTCCGTGGCCGACGAAGGCGAGGAACGCGAAGTCAATTTTGCCGTGGAAGGCATGACCTGCGCCTCCTGTGCCCTGCTCATCGAACTCGTGCTGCGGCGCGATCCGCGCATTCGCATCGCCAACGTCAACCTAGCTTCGGAATCCGCCTGCGTGCGCGGCAGCCTCGACAAGGAAGCCGTCTATAAGGCCGTCGAGGCCATCGGCTACCGCCCCCTGCCGATGGATACTCCCGCGCAGCGCAAATACCTGATGGAACGCGAGCGCGAACGCCTGGCCGAAACCCGCCGCCGCCTGGTCTGGGCCGGCTTGCTCAGCCTGCCGGTGACGGCGATTGCCATGGCCGATCTGATGGGCCGGTTCTGGGGCTGGAGCCAGTTCCTGCTGACCACCCCAGTTGTGGTCTGGGCCGGACGCCCATTCTTCAGTAAGGCGTATAAACTCGCCCAAAAACGCCAGGCGAACATGGACAGCCTGATTGCCCTGGGGGTAGGTTCCGCCTACGCCTACAGCGTTCCCGCGCTGTTCCTGCGCCATCCACATCTCTATTTCGACGCCGCCGCCGGCATCATCAGCTTCGTGCTGCTCGGGCGCTACCTGGAGGAACGCGCCAAGGGCCAGGCCCACGAGGCTATCCACCGCCTGCTCGACCTCCAGCCGCAGACCGCCAGCCTGTTGCGCGACGGGGTGGAAATCAGCGTGCCGGTGGACGAACTGCAAGTCGGCGATATCGTCCTGGTACGACCCGGCGAGCGTATCCCCACCGATGGCGTGGTGGTCGAGGGACTCTCCACCGTCGACGAATCCATGCTCACCGGCGAAAGCCTGCCGGTGGTCAAGGAGACCGGCCATGCCGTCACCGGCGGCTGCGTTAACGGCACCGGCGCCCTGAAAGTGCGGGTGGGCGCGGTCGGGGCGGATACCGTCCTGGCCGGCATCATTCACATGGTCGATCAGGCGCAGTCTTCCAAGCTGCCGATCCAGCGCCTGGTCGATCAAATCTCCTCGGTGTTCGTGCCGGGCGTGATGGGCATCGCCGGCCTGACCTTCAGCGGCTGGCTGCTGGCCGGCGCCGGCCTGACTCCGGCCTTCGTCAACGCCATTTCGGTGCTGCTGATCGCCTGCCCCTGCGCCCTCGGTCTTGCCACCCCGGCGGCGGTGATGGTCGGCACCGGCCGGGCGGCGCAGCGCGGCATCTACATCCGCAACGGCGAGAGCCTGGAAACCGCCACTCATCTGACCACCATCGTCTTCGACAAGACTGGCACCATCACCGAGGGCAAGCCGCAAGTAACCGATTTTTACAATATCTCGGCGCTCGACGACCGTAAGCTTTTGGCCTTGGCCGCCGCCGCCGAGAATCAATCCGAGCACTTCTTGGCACGGGCCGTAGTGGCCTTCAGCCAGGTTTCAATCCACTCCCATACATCGGGAGAAGGTAAGTTTACCTCGTCCAGCAAAGGGGAAAACCATGAAGTGGAAGCCTTCGAGAGCTTCCCCGGACGCGGCATCCGGGCACAGGTGGAGGGCCACGAAATCGCCATCGGCAACCGCGTGTGGATGGAGGAATCCGGGGTGAAATTGCGCGAACTGTTGGGCCGGGCCAATACCTGGGCGGAACAGGGCAAGACGCCGGTCTTCATGACCCTGGACCGCGAGGCCGCGGCGCTGTTCGGCATTGCCGACCAACCCCGCCCCGATGCCGCCGAAGCCATCGCCCGCTTGCAGCGCCTGGGCATCAAGACCCTGATGGTGACCGGCGATGTCGAGGCCACGGCGCGCTACGTGGCCGGACTGGTGGGGATCGACGGCGTGGTGGCCCATGCCCGTCCGGAACGCAAGCTGGAGATCATCCGCGAATTGCAGCTCCAGGGCGGCAAGGTGGGCATGATCGGCGACGGCGTCAACGACGCCCCGGCTCTGGCCGCCGCCGATGTGGGCTTCGCCGTCGGCACCGGGACGGATGTGGCGATCGAAACGGCGGATTTGACCCTGGTCAACGGCAATATCGGCAAAGCGGCGGACGCGGTGGAACTCAGCACTGCGACGCTGAAGGTCATCAAGCAGAATCTGTTTTGGGCCTTCGGCTACAACACCGTGGCGATTCCGGTCGCGGCGCTGGGCGGCCTCAATCCGATGATCGCCTCGGCGGCGATGGCGTTCAGCTCGGTGTCTGTGGTGTTGAATTCGCTCAGGCTGAAGAAGATGGGGCCGGGGGAATGATGATCTTGTTGGAAATCAGGCTTCCAACACGCCATCAAATTCCGGTTCCGGCAACATTTTTACACCATCAGTTGGTCGAGATGATCATGCTCCGGGTTCATTTCGGCGCTTGCCATGGCCTGAATGATTGCCTCTGGCAGTTCGCTTATGTGATAGGCCTGGCGAGCTTGGGATTTGAGCAACATGTATTCGCGATATTCGTGTTCGGAAAGGAAATATCCGCTGGTCCGCCCGTGGCTGGTGATGGCGATCACCTCGCGTTGTGCCCGCTCTTTGTATTGCCCGAAATTCTTGACGAAGTCGGTGGCTGAAACTTCTATCATGACGCACTATCGAATTACGTAAAACCCGTATTTTACGCAATTCACAGAATTTTTAGACCGTATTCTCCGCAAGAAAGCTATGATGTAGCCACCGGTGCGCGTGGCGCCGCTAAATTTCTTATTTTTTGGAGAAATCCCATGAACAAAGTCTTGCCGGGGATATTTGCGGTGTTCCTGCTGAACGGTTGCGCCGGCTACTCGATCAAACCCGACACGGTCGTACAGCCCCAAGGCGTGGCGGTGGAGTCGAATCCGTCCAGGTTCGAGTGCTCCTGGATGCCGGCGACGAAGTACATGTTCGGAGCGGGTTATCAAGACCTGCTGACCTACGAGCATGGCGCCGAGTGGTATTATCCGATCTTCGTCGGGGCGGCTACGATCAGTTGGGCCGCCGCCGCGCCTGTGGCTCCGGCGATGGATTTGTTGACGGTTCCGTTGCGCATTGGACAAACCTGTCCGAAACAGGATTTACGTAGAGACTCGTAGGACGCTTCCTACATGATGGAAATATTGGTGAAAATATGAATATAAGGTTTGCAAGAACATTATAGATACCGGAATTACTTAAGATTCATCATTACCTGGTATTGAGGAGATAAAATAACGTTTGGCAAATCGCTTACGCTTTTCTAACTGATTGTTTTATAAGACTAACTTTCCGAAACATAGTACTCCTAATTACCTTATCTAGACATTCTAGTATTGTATCTTTATCAATTCCGGAATCTATAGCTTTATTTGGTGTTGTAATTACAAGTGGTGTTGCACAATCTAATACATTAACATTTAGTAATGTTATAAGCACACCAAATGAGATAGACCAATTTCATTTTAATGTCATTGGAAGTGGCCTAGTAACTGTTTCGGGGTATACGTTGTCTTCTCCACCAACAGACCCGATCCTGGCGCTTTGGCAAGCGGGGCCAAGCAGTGACTGGACTCTTGTAAGTCAAAATGATGATGTCTATGGCGCATATGGTGGCTGGGACTGGGATTCCGGATTGAGACTGGACTTGATGGCTGGAAGTTACATGGCTACTGTGACCAATTACTCTAATTTTGCGAAGGGACCACTGTTAAGCGATGGATTTAGTGGTGCAGGCGGAAGTGATAACTTGGGGGCTTATACACTTAATATTACCGGAGATACTGTTGCTCCGGTTCCAGAAACCGAGGAATGGGTCATGCTGATGGTAGGCCTCCCCTTGGTAGGGTGGATGACGCGGCGCAGGCAAGAAAAAACGTGATGGTTCTATCACTACCCCTCCCAGCGCTGGGGGGAGGAGTCTGAACGGTTACGCAGCAGGAGAAAGAAATCGGGCGCTTGAAAGGGATTATTCGGAAGGTGGTTTGGATATCCTGTTTCTGAATATGTAATCACGGAAACAGCCATTTACCATCGGGCTTTCCATGCCGTTTCTCCGATACGACGCCAGCATGCTTCCATTATCCTTGCTGTCTTCGAGAAACTCGGCCTGCAAGGTGGATAACCCATCCTTGTCCAGGTTGCTCAGGAAATTGTCGACCGCCAGTTTTCGTTGTTCCTTTTGTTTTCTTTGCCGCTCCTGCTCCTGTTGGTCCAGGCTGGCCTGCTTTTGTTTGAGTTTCTCTTGTTTATCCCGTTGTTCCGCCTGATTGTCGCGATATTCGTTTTTGATGGCTTTCACCAAAAAGGCGGCCAGGTTTTTTATTTTCCCTTCCCGGTGCTGGGATTCGGCGTAGGAAATCATGGACAGGATGTGGTTTTCGTCATGGCCTTGGGCCAGTTCCTCGGCGGTTTTGCGGGCGATGCCCTTTCCCATCAACATAGCCGCCAGGGGACTGACGGGAGTTTCGGCGCCTTGTGATTCCTGGGATTTTAGCGGTTCCGAGGCTTCGGTTTGCGGCAAAGTGGGCTGGTTTTTCTGTTTGGAGTGAATAGTGAATTCAATGGCGAAAACATTTCTCCATTGTTTTTCCTCGGTCCATGTAAAAGAAATATCTGTTTTTTCTTCCAATTCCTTCTGGGCCGGAGTCAAAACCCATTTTTTGAAGTTATTATATGAACCATATTCCCCATCCTTAAGCATTAGTAAATTGCGAAATTCTTCCAGGGTTATACGCCTATTTCCGATTTTCTGATATTGCTTTAACAATTCGTATATCCTGATTGAATATATCTTCTTTAGTTTTATTACGTTTTCAAGCTCATAGCTTGTGAAGTGGCTTTTAAGCTGCAAAAGAAAAGGCTTTAGTTCTGGAGAAAATCTCAGTTCTACCATGCTTTTTTCTGGAATATATTTAGCCGAAGACAGCCATGAAACCTGCAATTCTCCTTCCTTATCCCACTTAAAAGTCAAGGTATTGGAAATAAGATTTTTCGACCATATTTTTACTTTCTTATAAAAGTCATTGTCAGAAACGCCAAGGACTTTGGATAAGTCAGTCACGGCAATACTATAGATTTTAAAGTCTTCATCGGTTGGCTCGATCATCGAAACAAGCCATTTAATAAGCCTCTGTTCCCCGACCGACAGTCTGTATTTTGCTTCAATAATTTTATTATGCTGAATCACTAAACCTTTTTCTTTCATGGCGATTTATGTCTATTGGACGCAATAGATGCTACCACATCACAAGTAGATAAATAAATTTATCTACCGTAGATTTTTTAAAAATCTACTGGTTAGACCCGTTTTTTCTACTGGTGAGACTCGTTTTTTCTCCCCCTGATGATTCGTGCTTTTCCCCAATGAACCGACTTTTTCTCGCCTGGCTCTCTTGCTCCCCCCTCTCCCGACCCATAACAAGGATATCTTTTTAAAACTCTACTGGTGAGACCCGTTTTTTCTACTGGTGAGACCCGTTTTTTCTACTGGTGAGACCCGTTTTTTCTACTGGTGAGACCCGTTTTTTCTACTGGTGAGACCCGTTTTTTCTACTGGTGATAAAGCCAAACCAATTGAAAAATAACGATTTTTTCGGCATTACAACATTAAAAAAACAAAAGATTTAAAAACAACAACAACAGAAGACCCACCCGCCCACCCTGTTGTTGTTTTTCAATTCGCAACGAAGGGAAAAACAGCCTTGTAGGGTGGACCGGTATTCCCAATGCTGTTGAATTAAGGATTTTTCCGTTCGCCCTGAGCTTGTCGAAGGGTGAGCGGAAAAATCCAACCCTCTGAGAATTAAGCTGTTCATGCTTCGACATACTCAGCACGAACGGCTTAATTCAACAGCATTGACCGGTATTCCCGGCTCACCGATGTTGTGGGCATGAGCACATGCCCACCCGACTTTCGTTCTGAATCTCTCACCCATAAATCCATGTATTTGTTATTTTTGAAAAAATTTTTTTGTGAACACAAGAACACGCATTAAAAGCACGAAAAACACCTTGAACACAGAATCCTCCTGTGGATAAGTCCAACCTCAGAGGTAAGGCGCATGGTGTGTGTTTCATTGCGGCAAGGATTTCCCGCACATAGAATGCGAGATCATGCTCGGAAAGCCGAAAAATGCCGGAAGAGTTCTTATCCAACCCATTCATCGGTCCAATTTTATGGCACACGTACACGGCGCCGCGGGCGCCGCCCAATCCGCAACCGCACACGCGAGTCACGCCGCTCATGCCAGCCATGCGGCGCACGCAAGTCACGCCGCCCATGTGGCGCATCAACACATGCCGGCGCTCGCCAAACAGGCCGGCGCCATCGCCACCGCCGGAGCGGTAGCCGTTACAGCCACCAAAGAAGGTTTTATGAGCACATTGAGCAGACATCCCGTCATCGTCTTCGGCCTGGGCGTGGTCGCCGGCTACTACATCCACAAATACCGCAAGGAAATCATCGACAATGCCACCCGCCTCGGCGAACAGGGCAAGGATTTCGTGCTGCAGCAAAAGGAAAATCTGGAAGACCTGGTAGCCGAATGTAAGGAATGCCGGGAGGAAGAAGGCAAGCAGGAAACCTGATCCATACGGCCATGACGATTCAACAACAAATCGTGCTGCGCCATCGCTCGGAAGGCCACATCCGTTTCGATGTCCCCGAGATCCTGTGCGCACCGGAACTGGGTGCTCGTCTGGTAGAAAAATTGCGCGCCTTCGAGGGCATCTATCGGGTGGATCTCTACGCCCGCCAGGGCAAGCTTTCCATCCGTTATATGGAAACGGCATGCGATTTTGGCGCCGTCGCACGTCGGCTATACGCCCTGGTGCGGGAACTGTGCGCCGCTTTGAATCTCCGGCCCGCCAAGGTTTCCGCCCCGCAAACCACGGAACGGCAGGCGAACGCACCCGTTCCGGTGCGCTGGGTGCGGGATAAGCTGCAAGAGGCCTGGGAAACGCTGGTGGCCGCCGGGATCGTGATCCGCCGGAGCTTCGGCTTTGCCGGAGGAGCGCTAAGCAACCGTCCGCGCTGGATGACGGAGTTCCTGAACGATCTGCTGATGCTGTATCTCATCAAGATACACTGGCATTCCATTCTTTCCCTGTGGCTGCCCAATCCCTGGCAATACCGTTATGAATGGGCCGCCACTTTCTATCTCATCTATCTTTCGGTGCAATCGCGATTGCCGTTTCAATCCACACCTAACCCCATCCGCTAGGTGAATTCACCGACGGTGGGGTCGGTAGACCGATTTCTCCTCACGGAGGGAAATCGACGGCAAAATAACAGCATGTTCGTGGCAGCGTCCAGTTGGTAAATCCGCTGGCTCGGACTCCCTGGAAAACGCGAATGATAAGGGGCGGCGCATCGCCGCCCCTATTTCACCAGCAGCACCAATTCTCCGCGCTCGTCGTCGATGGTCATGCGGAATCGGCCCAGAAAGCTCATGCCCAGCAAGGCCGCGCCGTTCAGGCGGCGATCCTCGATGAAACTCACCTTCACTCCTTCCGCCCGCGCGGCGCCCACCCGGACCGACGCCAGCGTGCCGAACTTGACCTGGGTCTGGCCGCCGGCGGTCTGACTGACGCCGTTTTCCAAATCGTCCGCACCAAACCCGAGTTCGGCGCTCAGCGATGCCGGCAACACCAGACTGGAAGCGCCGGTATCGACGATCAAGGCTACCGGCTTGCCGATTCCATTGGGACCGACCAACAGCGCATCCACCTTGTGATGAACGCCGTCGCGGGTGGTTTTGACATAGGCGTCGGAAGAGCTTCCACCACCGGCGTCACGGCTGGCCTGGCCGGTTCGCTTGGGGCTGGAGATGATCAGCCGCTCGATCCCGCCGGCGCCGCCCACGATGAGATAGTTGTACTCCCGCAGCCAGGCTTGCAACTTTTCGGCGGGAGCGCCCGAGGCTTCCGCCGTGGCTTCCGCGCCGAGCCAATCCAGGCCCTCGACGCTGAAACCGGCTTCCAGCGCCAGGCTTTCGATACGGGCGCGCACATCTTTCGCGCCCAGGGCCAGCCCCGGCAAGGCGCAGGCCAGCCACAGCCAACCCATGCGTTTCCCATTCGGCTTCACGATCCACCGCGCACCAGGCGCAAGGAGAGATGGAATTCACGGCTATCGTCGTCGTAATCCCCGCTGGCGAAATCGACGAACCAGCCATAGCGCCCGGGAGCATAGGCGCTGGGCGAGGACGACCAGAAATCCGCGCGAGAGGTATTGGGGAAATGCGTGACATTGATCGCCGGCGCCGCGCAACGAAGTTCGACCAGGCTTTGTAGTTCCTTGAGATTGGGCACACGCCAATCGTCGTAGCCGGCGAAGGTGGAAGCCTGGGCGCGGAGCAGCGCTTCCCGCCAGGTAAACAGATGGGAAGCGCCCCTGCCGCAGTTTTCCCCGAAACGGCCTTCCTCGCACCGCCTCCAGATCAGGCCGTTGGCCAAATCGGTCACGGTGCCGTCGGCGTTGTCCTGGAAACGCCCGTCTGGCGCGGTGGCGCGGATATTCGGATTGCAGGTTTGCGCCGTCGCCAGTCCGGACAACAGCAGACACAACAGAGAGATGGAAATACGCGACATGGAATTTTCCTCACTGAGATGGAAACGCTTGGCGTTCGCCCCGGACCAGGCGCGCGTGACGGCTCTCGCCACGCAAGCCTGGATGGGAAATAGCAAATCTAAAATCGATGGACCAAGCCCGATCGCTGCCCAGGGCGTAGGGCGAGGAGGTCCAGGTCTCCCAGTAATCCCGCCCGGTATCCGGGAAATAGCCTGTGTCGATGCGCAGATTGCCCAGATGCTCCAGTTCCGCCAGTTCGGGCCGCGAGGGCATCCGCCAATCCTGGAAACCGCAATACCCCGCGCGGTTGGTGCGGTAAACGTAATTTTCCGTGTTGCACCAACTCAGCGAATCCGTGGCGTTGTAGCCGGTGCAGGTACTGCCGGCAGGATTGGCTTCCCCCGGATCGCCGCCGTTATTGCCGGAGTCGGTGCTGTACCAGGTGTAGGTATCGTCGGCATCGTGCGGTCCCTGGTTGGCCTGGATGGCATCGGAAGGAGGCTTGACTTCCCAGATCAGGCCGGTCACGTTGTCGCGCACGCATTTCCAGTTCTTCGCCGCGGCGGCGAGAGGCCGGCCCTGGCCGTCGAGTTTGGTGAAATTGAAGCCGGCCTCGCCGTTGCCGTTGTAATTGCGGGTCTTGTCGCGGCCCGTATCGCCGTCCTGGCCGGGATAATCGGCGCCGGGGCAGGGTTGGAAAACACCGTTCGCGATTCCCTCCGGGCTTACGCAGAGAGTCAGGCCGGTATCGTTCCTGGCCGGGTAGCGATTGCCGGACAGCGATAGCACGGTATCGGGCTGGCCGTCGGCGCGCACCCGCAATTGAGCCGTCTGCGGCGTCAGGGCCGGCGCCTGGTAGACGATCGAGTAGGAACAGTTCGCACCTGCCGCCAGCAGAGCGCCGCAGGTATCGGCGGCAATCCTGAACGCGGCGGCCCCGCTCCCTTCGATGGCGGCGCCGGTCAGCCCGATATCGGCGGCGGAAGCATTGCGCAGCTTGACCTGCAAGCGTTTGGATTCCCGGAGGGCCGGACTGCCGAAATCCAGCGCCAGGGGATGGAAACCGAGATCGGCGGACCAGGCGGCGCCCGTGGCCAACAGACAAAACACCTGGGAAATACCGGAAATGGATGGAATCAGATGCATGATTGAGACTCCCGATGCAAGTGGACAGGCCGGCCTCAGGCCGGGTTGGGCGACGGCGGCGGCACGAGTTCGTCCTCGTGCAGCATCCGGAAGATGCCCTGACAGCCTTCGCAGCAAAAGCGCTTTTGGCCTTCCCTGGTGAATAACTCGAAACCTGGTATTTCCACAGGCAGGCGGCAAAGATCGCAAAGGTAAATGGTGTCGGACATGGTGGTGATTCGATGGGATGGAAATCAGGACTGGCTACGCAAGCCGTTGCACAGGGCGCGGATGATGGCCAGGGAAGCATCTTCCGGATTGTCTGCCCCGCAGGACGCCAATAGCGCCGGATTGCCACGCCACAGGCCGCAGGATTTGCGGATGTAGGCACCCAGATCGACATTCAGGCTATCCAACAGATGTTCTGGCATGGCGGCGATTCTATGGCGTTCTTCCGGACTCATGACGGACAACACATAGGCCACGGCCTCCTGGAGGCTGGAGGGCCGGCGTTCAGGGTCATCCGGGTCGAAGGGGGGCGGTAACTGTCTGGTCATTTTCTTGCCAAAGGACGGAAAGCCGCGAAAAATGCTGATTACCACTACTTTGCCACAAAGTTTTCCACAAGAACTGTGGATAAACACCGGCAAGACGGAAAAACCCAGGGCCAGGACCGCAAGTTTTCCGTGAAATGGATTCCCTGGGCAAGAAGGCCTGTAATGAACGACGGAGTTTTTTGGATGCGAACAGCGATTTTCGCCAGCTGGATTGTTCTGCTTTCCGCCTGTGCCGGGCAACCCGCGCGACCCGGCAAGCCTCCCCCCGCGGCGACACCCGCCGACGTGCGGAGTTCCGCCTGTCCGGTGTTGCCGATCACGGAAAATATGTGGGAGGTGTATCGGAAAGACGTGCTCGAAGCCAGGATCGAATCGCCTTACGCGGAGTGGCTGTATCCGGCCTATGTGGGAATCGCCTCGCTGTCCTGGGCGGGAGGGGCGCCATTTTTCCCGGTGATGGATCTGATGATGGCCCCGGCCAGGCTCATGGAGCCATGCCTTAAGATGCGTTGATCCCGAACAGGGCCGCATAAAAAACGCCCCCTTCCCACAAGGGGGAAGGAGACGTCGAATCAGAAAGTTCTACGATGCAAATCAGAAACTTTTGGACGACTTGCAGCCTTGCCGATATCCCAACAACATCGAGCGGGCTGGTTGAATCTCACGATAACGATTCACGAGCGTGAGGGATCACGCGAGTTTCGTTATCGAGGTGGCGACTCAACGAGGATAGCAAATGGTTGCTCTACTTGAGACGCATAACAATGGGAAATTTGTTCTATGTGGATATTTCTAAAATGGGATATGGGAACGAATACAAGCGTCCAATTTTTCCGAAAAATCATTTACAGTATCCGTGCCATTTTTTATAACTATTTGTTTTCAACAGTTTTGATATTTGTAGTGGGGGCTTTTCGTGGATTCTCCGAAAGGTTTGTAAATTTTCCAAGAAGGCCAAGCCCGGTTCCCTCCCGAGGGCTTGGTAACGGTTCCCGATTCAGGCAATTTCCGCAGAAGATATTTCCCATCAGGTGGTTTCCGGCTCCCAGATATCGGACAGCCAATGTTGATACCCTTCGTCGGTGCGATCGCTTTCCTTTTTCAAGTCCAGCCAATCCACCCGCTTGTCCCGATTGAGATCTCCACACTCCGCGGCGGGCAGCCAACATTGCTTGAGATAATCTTCCACCTCGGCCCGGATGGCGTTGCGCTTGGCGGTGAGATCGAGCTTGTTGACCTTGCCGTTCCGGTCGACATCGGCGGCGGCAAAATAATCGAAGGCCAGCGTATCCTTCACGAAACTGGCAAACCGGGAGACCCTGGTATACACCCCGTAACTGACCGCACAGCCCTCACCCCAACTAATCAGACCGGCCAATACCCATTGATTTTGGTTCTTCACCATCAGCGGGCCGCCGCTGTCGCCCTGGCAGCTATCCTTGCCGCCGGTCAGATAGCCGGCGCACAGCATGTTTTTGGTAAGGGTTCCCGTGGAGGGGGAATGATATTGCTCCAGGGAATCCGCGCATTCCCGGTTGGACACGATGGGCAGATCCACCTGCTGCAAGCGGTAGGGATTCAGGACGACCTCCGCGTCACCCTGCATATCGCCCCATCCGATGACGGTGGAAAAGATGCCGGCCAGATTCGACTTGCCGGAATAGAGGGGGATGAAACTGCCGTTCCCCACCGGAGTTTTCAACTGCAGCAGGGCAATGTCGAAATCGTTGGAATAAAACCTATATTCCGGATGGACGACAATTCTATGCACTGCGATATTCGTTCCCTGGTCGTGTTTCAAATCATGCACGCCGGTCAGAATCGAGAAATTTTGCGGTTTGCTTCCCGCCACGCAATGGGCGGCGGTGATGATCCAGTCCTGGGCGATGAGGCTGCCCCCGCAAGTGTGACCCGCGTAGTGATCGTCGCCATACAAGGTCAATTGCAGGGAGACCATCCAGGGCCAGCTTCCCGGCGCCGCCTCAACCCCGCCAATGATGCGTTCCCCCGCGTGGGAAGGTCCACCCTGCAGGATGGCCGCAGCCATCCAACCCGCCAAAAACACTTTTTTCATGATGCCGTTGCTGAAACTGGTAGGGAAACAAGGCTGAAAAATTTTATAAGGATCGTATATGACTGTAAAAATACTGGATATTAAAAATAAACCGAGAGCAACGAGGAATGTATGGTATTGGATGTATTTCACGCTCAGGAAAAATACTCAACCAATAAAAAGCCCCTGCGCAGGGGAAAATATACGCAGGGGCGGACGGGATTTCGCATAGGCCGCCTACAAATAAACGGCCAGTCCCACGATTTTAAGGGTAGCACAAGCCTGAAATGTTTCGATTCGCACCCCGAAGAACGAAGTTACCGAGAGGATAACAACTACGTACTTGTGTCGTTATCACGGCCAGTCCCTTAGGCAATTTCCCCTGACGGGGGATTCAGACCAGCAAGGTATTCTCTGAATGAACCATTCTTCCCCGGGCCAGCAAAACGGCCTCGTCATCGCCGCACTGGGCGTGGTGTTCGGCGACATCGGCACTAGCCCCCTCTATACCATCAAGGAATGCTTCGGCGGCAGCCACGCGATGGCGCCCACTCCCGACAACATCCTGGGCATCCTGTCCCTGGTGTTCTGGGCCATCCTGCTGGTGATCTCGCTGAAATACGTGGTGTTCATCATGCGGGCCGACAACAAGGGCGAGGGCGGCATCATGGCGCTGATGTCCCTGGTCACCCAAAAAGCCAAGGTTGGCCCCGGCCTGCAAACCGGCCTGATGTTGCTGGGCCTGGCCGGCGCCTCGCTGTTTTACGGCGACGGCATCATCACTCCCGCCATTTCCGTCCTGAGCGCGGTGGAGGGGCTGGAGGTGCTGCAACCGGATCTGCATGCGTACATCATCCCCATTTCCCTGGCCGTGCTGATCGGTCTGTTCGGATTTCAAAAAGGCGGCACGGCGCGGATCGGCGGCTTGTTCGGGCCGGTGATGGTGATCTGGTTCGGCAGCCTGGCGGGACTGGGTCTGAACAGCCTGCTCGACACTCCTGGCATCCTGGCGGCGCTGAATCCGGTGCATGCCCTGGATTTTTTCGCCGCTCACCGTTGGCATGGATTTCTGGCCCTGGGTGGGGTGGTGCTCGCGGTCACCGGCGGCGAGGCGCTGTATGCCGACATGGGCCATTTCGGCGCGGAACCGATCCGCAAAGCCTGGTTCCTGCTGGTCTGGCCGGCCCTGCTGCTCAATTATTTCGGCCAGGGCGCGCTGCTGCTGCGCGATTCCACCGCCATCCAGAATCCGTTTTACCTGCTGGTACCCGCCGAAGCCCTGGCGGTGATGATCGGACTCGCCACCCTGGCCACCGTGATCGCCTCGCAGGCGGTGATTTCCGGGGCGTTCTCACTGACTTCGCAAGCCATCCAACTGGGTTTTTGTCCGCGCATGGTGGTGCGCTACACCTCGGAAGACGAGATGGGGCAAATCTATGTGCCGGTGGTGAATTGGGCGCTGATGATAGGCATCGTGGTGCTGGTGCTGGGATTTCGCTCCTCCTCCAACCTGGCCGCGGCCTATGGCATCGCCGTGACCGGTACCATGGCGATCGATACCCTCTTGGCGTTCGTGGTGGTGTACCACCTGTGGCGCTGGAATCCCATATTGAGCGGCCTGGGCGCGCTGGGACTGCTGAGCGTGGATCTGGCCTTTTTCGGCGCCAACGCGGTCAAGATTCCGGAAGGCGGCTGGTTTCCCCTGCTCGTCGGCGGATTGGTGTTCGTGCTGTTGAGCAGTTGGAAACGGGGGCGCGATCTGCTGCTAGACAAATTGCAGCAGGAAGCCAAGCCGATGCAGGAATTTCTTCAGGAGATGGAAGCCAACCCGCCTCCCAGAGTATCCGGCACGGCGGTATTCATGACCGGCAGCCGCGACGGCGTGCCGCCGGCCTTGCTGAATAACCTGGAGCACAACAAGATCGTGCACGAAACCGTGGTGGTGATAACCGTCCTCACGGAAAACGTGCCCAGGGTGGCGGCGGACAAACGCCGCGAGGTCAGTTCGCTGGGTCAGGGATTTTTCCGGGTGCGGCTGCACTACGGTTTCATGGAACGGCCCAACATCCCGCGGGTGTTGAAATCCAGCAGCCGGGAGTTCGATATCGATCTGGCCGACACCACTTTTTTCCTCAGCCGCGAGACCCTGGTGGCCTCGCCCGCGCCGAAAATGGCCCTGTGGCGCCTGCGCCTGTTCATCGCCATGAGCCGCAACATGAGCAGCGCCGCAACCTATTTCGGGATTCCCAGCGAACGGGTGGTCGAATTGGGTACGCAAGTACCCTTGTAATCAGACCACCGCTGTTTTCAAGTCAGCTTGCGGGTGTTGTTTTTCAGCCTTCTAGTTTCGTAATCCAGCGGGACGTGGACGCGGCGATCCCTGACCCGCCTATTGCGATGGAAATCCGAATCCGCCTTGCCGTGACGGGATCTGCGGTCGTTACTGGCATTGCGCTCGTAGTATTTGCGGACCAATACCCTTTGTCCCCTGAGATACTTGAAACGGAGTTTTTTGATGATGTCTTCCGCAACATGGTCGGGAGTGATGGTGACCAGACCGTGGAAATCCTGCTCCATGGTTTTTCCGTATACCGTGGTGAGAATCTGTACCCGGAGGATTTTGAACTTGAATCCCGCTTTCATGCGGATGACCCAGGAAACACCACTTTCGACATAGTCCCGGATTTCGGGAACCGTGGTCCCCGTGGGTATATTTCTGACAAAAAGGGTAATGGTGGACAAAGTGAGCCTCCGTTGTTTTGGCTTACCAATATCAGATTTCATGGCTCCGTTTCCAAATGGCCAGGCCAGGGTTTCGTGCCAGACGTCGCGGAAACCCAATGGCTTCCGGACGCGGTGAATCCGCAACGCTGGTACAAATCTCTACAGACAAAATTGGCGCTGGTTTCCTCGATGCTGGCGGTGACTTCGAAAATACCGAATTGCCGCAGCTTTTCCAACGCGAGGAGCACGGCGCCGATTTCGAGTTCCAGTCCCACCACCCGGCAACTCATGACAAACTGCTCGATGACGTCGGCGCGAATCACCACCACGCCGACCGTTCCGTAGTCGGAAAACCTGTCCCTGGCGGAAAATATCAGAAAGCGCCCGTCCGCCGCGAACAGGGCGGCACATTCCTCGTGTTTCCAGCGTCTCCCATTGCTATTGAACTGATTGGTCTTGTTCAGCAATTCCAGTGCCCTGGCGAACCTGGGATGACCGGTATCCTGTATTTCGTTCATTTTTATCCGCAGTTTCAAGGCCGCCAGAAACTCCTGCCGGGACATTTTGGGACGTAGCTTGTCCCGTTCGATCTGGGACCGCACAATATTGGTTCGGTTACCGGATTCCTCGGTGATTTCGGCGACCTGGGTTTCCGCCGACCATAATAGAATCCGCCGGAGATAATAGGTATATCTGCCCAACACGCGCATTTCCGGGAAGGCGGTCTGCATCGCCTCCCGTTCCGCCGGATTATCGTCGATGAACAGAACATTGCGCGGCAACAGGTTGAGCTGTTCGAGTATCTCGCGCATGTTGTCCGGTTTCGGATTCCAATTGATCTTCACCACCGCGAATTCGTCCAGCCACAAGCGGCCCACCACGATCTTTTTCCAAAGGGAGCGCACCCACTGTTCGTCGTTCTTGCTCACTATGGCCAGTAGGATACCCCTTTTCCGGAGATAGTGCAGGGCTTCGGCGATACCCAGAAACCAGTTTTCGAACATATGCGGGCCGACTTCCTCCTGTTCTCCCGCCAATCCTTCCCAAAGCGTATCGTCGAGATCGAGTACCACCAGTTTCACGGTATCCACCCGATGGATGGTGCGATACATGGAGATGGCCGTCTCCCACAGGGCTTTACGAAACAGGTCGTTATCCGTCAGATAATGTTCCTGAATGGAGGGAATCGGCTCCATGCGCGAGGTATTGGCCGGATATCCGGGCCACAGTGAACCATGACTGGTCCAGAATAGGCCATCCTCCTGGAACAGTCTTCTGCCATAGACGGAGGAAATCTGATCCAGATCAAGCAAATAAGTATTCTTATATTGCTCCATGCATTTACACAAATGCATGTTCAGGCGTTCCATGAAATGCACTGGATTGGCGAGAGAATAGCGTGGCGTCAGCCTGCCCAAGGCGTTTGCCTGGGGCGCCATGAAATTCGCGACAAAGCTCAGGATTCCGAACTTCCTATTCCATTGCATGGCGCTGTCCAAGTTGGCCCGCAAACGGGAACAACATTCCCCCAGGAATTTCTCCAACGCCCTGGTATTCCTTGGGTCGATTCGGCATAGCTTGGTGTCTTCCAGAACGAATCTGAGGGGAATCTGCACGATCATTAAACCATATTTTTCCACTTCCTCGCAGGGCGGATATTCTGGCAATTCCGCGATTCCGTTATGCATCACATAGTCGACTTGCAGGTTATCATGATTCCACTCCTGATAACGCCAGGAATGGGAGAAACAGGATCCCACGATCAGTACCCTTTCCAGCGGGGTTGCGCCGACTCGCAAGTCCCTGGGCGACAGATAGCAATGATTGCGATGGAGTTCGAATAAGTCTTGCTGGATTTTCATTTCCTCGCGCGCCATTTGCTCGGCAAGGGTTTTTTCGTAATGGGTGCGGAATTCGTTTTGCCGGAACAGCACCGAGCGCAGATGCGTTTCGTCGGCAAGGGCGGAGGATAAGTGCCTTACCAATTCCGGGCTGTCCGGGAGACGGCCCAGAAGAAACCAATATCCCATGATTACGTCTATTTCGCTGACCATTCCATACCATCTAGGGTTTGTATATAAAATCAAATGTGCCTCACCAGATGAATCGTTCCCTCGTCAATATCCATTCCCATGTAGTATCATGGAATCATTCCCCCGAGTGGGAATCATGAAAAACACAAACAACGAGGAATGGAAAATGCTGCGCTGGTCCGATGTGGCTTTATGTTATCTGATTTTGCTGGATCGTTTGCCGGAGGAGCGAGAAATCGCCGACGGCAGGCAAAAATCCGCCGCCGGATTGCTGTCCCAGCTTATTTCGAGAACGGAATTTTCCAATAGGATATTCCTGTCCTATTTTGGCGCGGATCCGAATAACCGGCATACGGCGGCGACCGGTTCGTTTTACGGATACATCGAAGAATTGGGCCGGGAACGGCTCGAAGCATTGGCGCAAAGAATCGAGGTCATTCCCCGCAAGGTGGAATCCGGCCACGACTACGTGGCGTTTCACGCCAAGCGCATGAGGGAACTCATGGGATTTCTGGAGCGCTGGGACCGCGACAGTCCGATAGGCAGCCTGCTGGACATCGGCCTGTCGCCGTTTTTCGCCTTGTATTCCGAACTATTCCCGGGGATCGATACTTTCCTGGTGGATTGCTGGCCGCATCCCAAGGAGAAACTGTTAAAGCTGGGGGCGGGAGGATTTCAACAGGTCGATCTCAACAAGGAATGGATTTCCTCCGAACTGGGAGGAAAGGTAACGCGACGCTTCGATGTCATCGTATGCACCGAAGTCATCGAACACCTGCTCATCGACCCGGCAGAAGCGATCAGGGATTTATTATCCCTGCTGAAACCCGGCGGAATCATTTATTTTTCGACGCCGAATTATTTGAGTTCCGCGAACCTGCTGAAACTGCTGGATCATTGTAACCCGCAGCCGCGTTATTCCAAGGCCGTGGGCAATGCGGACGCCCATTACCATTTGCGCGAATATTCCATGCTGGAGTTGGAGGATGCGGTGCGGCAAGCCGGCGGAAAACTGGTATTTCATGCCTTTTCCGACTGTTGGGACCAGGATTTATACTCGCCGGAACAATTGCGGGAATTACCGGTTTCCCTGCGGAGTAATTTATTGCTGATGATAGGCCTGGCGGAGGATCACCCGGACAAACATGAAGTAAATCCCATGCCTGCGGGGATACCGGCGGAGGATGCGCAAGAAATATTCGAATCGTTTCGGTCGGATTTCGATCAGGTGATGAATATCGACGCCGCTCAGGCCGGAGGCACACTGCTGGATCGGCTGTCGTTCGACGAAGTCTGGTATTTGCGGAATAACCGGGACGTTGCCGAGGCGGTGAAAACCGGTACTTTTGCGTCCGGTTGGGAACATTACGATCAGTACGGCAGGCAGGAAGGCCGCCGGGCGCGGCGGCGCTTGATTCGGGTGGGGGAAGAATAGAAATCGCGTTTTGAATAGGTATGATTCAGCTACGAGGACAGCTAGGAAACCAAGATGAATAACGATTCCGACGATACCAGTAAAATCGACGGATTAACCCCTGTTTCCCGTCGCATCATCACTTCCGCCGCGGAAATCGCCGGGGAATCTCCACCCCTCATCGAATATCAGCATGGCTTGCTGTGTCAAATTGCCCTGCCTCGCAGCAAGCCCGCCGGACGGGAGTTTGTCCGGGAATTCCGCAATGGCTCCATTCAGGTCATGGCCGGCAGTTTATGGAATGGTGCCGGCTGGGTTCCGCAACCTTTGCCCTATGGTCCGAAGGCACGTTTGGTGCTGATTCACCTCAATAGCGAAGCCGTGAAGACACGTTGTCCGGAAATCTGTTGCGAATCCAGTGGGCGCAAATTCATGGAGCGATTGGGTTTGAACACCGATGGTGGAAGTTCTTGATTGATGTTGTATCCCTCGCCGCACCCCGTGCATCGCACCTCCGTGGCGGTATCGCACGGCCTGGCCGACAAGGTCACACGCTTTATCCACGCCTCGATCCCTACGCTTGCAAGATGGATTTCGACGCCTGGCTGTCGCGGAAAGATCTGGAACAGCAACCGAAGCATTATGACCGCGCATTTTTGGGGTTCGCCAAAAAATGGAGCCAGGACAGAAGCTAGATTCTCTCTTTGCATATGGGACATCGCCCCCCATACCTCTAATGGAGATCCAAATAGTTTTTTCAAATAACATCCAAATAGGTAACCGTTCAGACCCCTCCCCCCAACCCCCTCCCGCTGGGAGGGGGAGTGAACGGTTACCCAAATAGCTAGCATCGTGGGGTCTGGGGAAAAAACGGCGGGATGGGATGGATGGGGCAGAGGAAAAAATAGTGGCGCATGACCACGGGGCTTGTCGTGATGAATCTGGTGTGGTCGGATGTGTCGTTCATGGCTGGCTCATCATGTTTGCGTTAGGAACGGCCCACGGGCATAATCCATACACCTGGACCCCGCGCATCCCCCATGCGCGGTGCTCCCGGACCCCGCGTTCTCCGGTTGGCAAACTGTGAAGAGAACGCGGGGTTTTTCTTTAATTAGGGCATTATCAACGTCATACCCCGTGCCGCTGGCGTTCGTTCCTAGCCCCAGCCTATGGCCCTGTCGTGTTCCTTGCTCAAGGCCGGTGATTGTGTCGCGGTTAAGCCCGGCTTCCCTGCTCGTCAACGCGGTGAACGGGGCCAGTCAACGGGAAAGGATTGTTGATACCTTTTTGTCCAAGATTCCTTTGCCGTATTCGGTCTAATGTTCCGTAACCCGCCATCTCGCGGTATCGGCGGGTTACGGCGGAGCGCTGCAGTCTGTTTTGAATCGGGAATATCCAACCTTGGGAAAACGCAGGGTTTTTCTTTTGGGGCATCATAAGAGCCCATTCCACGCCGCCACAGGTTTTCCCATGCCCCCCGACCGCCCCGATCCGGATGCTTTGCTGGCCAAGGTCGAACGCGAACAAGCCACGGCGCACCGCGGACGCCTGAAAATCTTCTTCGGCGCCGCCGCCGGCGTCGGCAAGACCTACGCCATGCTCCAGACCGCCCAGGAACGCCGCGCCGAAGGTCTGGACGTGGTCGCCGGCATCGTCGAAACCCACGGGCGCAAGGAAACCGCCGCCCTGCTCCAGGGCATCTCCCAGCTTCCGCCGCGCGTCCTGCGCCATCGTGGCGCTTCCCTGCGCGAATTGGATCTGGACGCCGCGCTCAAGCGAAAACCCGCCATCCTGCTGGTCGACGAACTCGCCCACTCCAACATTCCAGGTTCGCGTCATCCCAAACGTTGGCAGGATGTGGAAGAGCTGCTGGAAGCCGGCATCCATGTCTACACCACCCTCAATGTCCAGCATCTGGAAAGCCTCAACGACGACGTGGGGCAAATCGCCGGCATCCGGATTTGGGAAACCGTGCCGGATACCGTGTTCGAGCAGGCCGACGAAATCGAACTGGTCGATCTGCCGCCGGACGAACTGCTGCTCCGTCTCAAGGAAGGCAAGGTCTATCTGCCGGAACAGGCCCAGCGCGCGATCGAAAACTTCTTCCGCAAGGGCAATCTCATCGCCCTGCGCGAGCTGGCCCTGCGCCAGACCGCCAGCCGGGTCGATGCGCAAATGCAGGACTACCGCGTGGATCACGCCATCCGCGAGGTCTGGCAGGTCGGCGAGCGCATCCTGGTCTGCATCGGCCCCAACGGCCTGGCCGAACGCCTGATTCGCGCCGGCAAGCGCCTGGCCGCCGGACTGCGGGCGGAATGGATCGTGGTCTACGTCGAAACCCCGGAATTGCAGCGCCTGCCGGCGGAACGGCGCGACGCCATCCTGCGCGTACTGCGCCAGGCCGGGCAACTGGGCGCGGAGACCGTCACTCTGAGCGCGCCGGAAATGGCCCAGGCCATCCTGGATTTCGCCCGCCGCCGCAACGTCACCAAGCTCGTCATGGGCAAACCCGGACGGCGCGGCTGGCGGCGCTGGTTGATGGGATCGGTGGTGGACACCCTCATCGCCGAGGCGCACAACATCAATCTGTATCTGCTGGGCAGTCCGCGCGGCGACCAGGACGCGGAGGTCGAAGCCATCCCCGCGTCGCACCATTCGCCGCCCGGCCTGGGCAAACCCTCGGTGCATTCCCTGTCGCGCCGCCTGCGCGCCTACGCCATGAGCGGCGGGGTGATGCTGTTCTGCACACTGATCGCCCATCTCCTGTCCGGCTATTTTCAGCCTGTCAACCTGCTGCTGATCTATCTGCTGGGGGTGATCTTCGTCGCCGTCCGGCTGGGACCCTGGCCCTCGGTGCTGGCCTCGGTGCTGGCGGTGGCGGCCTACGATTTCCTGTTCGTGCCGCCGTATTTCACGTTCCGGGTGGACGACAGCCAGTATCTGGCGACCTTCGTCGGCATCGTCGCGCTGGCGGTGATGACCAGCCGGCTGATGTTGAGCGTGCGCTATCAGGCGCGCGTGGCCGAGCATCGCGAGCGGCGCGCCTCGGTGCTGTACGCCGTGGCGCGGGAAATGGCCGCCGCCCGCAGCGAGGAGGAAGTCATGCGGATCCTGGTGCGGCATGTATGCGCCGAATTCGGCAGCCGCAACGCGGTGTTGATGCCCGACGCCAATGGCCGAATATTGCTGCCGCACGGCAGGCGCATGGAGGAATCCCTGCGCGACGCGGACACCAGCGTGGCGCAATGGGTGTATGACCACAACGAAATGGCGGGCCAAGGCACCTATACCCTGGCCGGGGCCAAGGCGGTGTATTTCCCCATCGCCTCCAACGACCAGGCCATCGGCGTGCTGGCCATGTTGCCGCTCAATCTGCGGCGGGTATTCCTGCCGGAACAGCGGAAGCTGCTGGATGCCTTTCTGGGCCAGGCGGTGCAGGCCATCGAGCGGGTAAGACTGGCGGAACAGGCGCGGGAGGCCTCGGTGCAGGTGGAGGGCGAGCATTTGCGCAACTCGCTGCTGAGTTCGATTTCCCACGATCTGCGCACGCCTTTGGCAACCATCGTCGGTTCCGCCGCCACCCTGGCCGACGCGGGCACGGAACTCGAATGCGAGGCCGCGCGGGAACTGGGCCGGGCCATTCACGAGGAGGCGCAACGCATGGTCAGCCTGGTGAATAACATCCTCGACATGGCACGGCTGGATGCCGGGGCGGTGCGCATGAACCGGCAATGGCATGTGCTGGACGATATCGTGGGCGCCGTGCTGACCCGTTTGCAACGTCGCCTTGAAGGCCGACAGGTGAACGTGAAACTGCCGCCGGAATCGACCCTGATCCATGTGGATGCGGTGATGATCGAGCAGGTATTGGCGAATTTGCTGGAGAACGCCGCGCGCTACACGCCGCCGGGCAGCGATATCGAAATCTCGGCGGAGCGTTCGGCGTTTGCCGTGACCGTGTCGGTGGCGGACCGGGGGCCTGGCATCCCGCACGGGCAGGAGGAACAATTGTTCGAGAAGTTCTACCGGGTGCGCCAGGAGGGCGCGCAGAGCGGGGCCGGCCTGGGCCTGTCGATCTGCAAAGCCATCGTGGAGGCGCATGGCGGCTGGATTCAGGCCAATAACCGAGGCAGCGGCGGGGCGGTGTTTTCCTTTCTGTTGCCGGTGGAGCAGGCACCGCCGCTGGTGGAAGAGGAGGAGGCTTGAGACGGGGGTTATTCCTCGACGGGGGAAAAACCGGTATCAATATCCCGAGCCGAATGGAGTACCCTGACAATATCGACTCCGGTGCTGGAGATTCGATAAAAAACCACGTACTTTCCCACGGGAAAGCTACGCAAACCATCGGCCAATTCTTCGCGGACACGTCCCATCCTTGGATTTGCCGCAAGCGTATCGAATGTTTTGTCGATGCGGTCGATAAAAGCATCCGCACGGGTTTCGCTATCTTCCGCGATATAGCTCCATAGTTCGATAAGGTCGCTTCTCGCCTTTGGGCGCTTGGTAATCGCCGGCACTTAGGCGACGGGCAGGTTTTTCCTTACCCGCCTGGAGACTCAATCATCGTTCAGTCCGGAATAGCACTGTCGTCATTCCGGCAGGACGCCGGAATCCAGCCATAGGGACGTGAAAGCCAGCTTCGGGTACTGATCCGCGTCAGCCATCCTGCAAACCGGCCAGTTACCGTCCTTGGCGCTGGATTCCGGCGTCCTGCCGGAATGACGAGAACAAACTCACTGCCTCGGTGGGCTGAATGATGATCGAGGCTGGAAAAACGAGTGGGTATGGAAATACCTGCCTCTCGCCTTATGCCTCTGTTTCTCCCGCAAGCTGGGCGGCGCGATGCCGACGAGCGGCTCGTTTGATTTCTTCCGCGTCCCACGGGGTAGGTTCGCCACTTTCCAAACCCTCGCGGATATCTTGTCGTAATTGGCCAAGTCCGGCTTCTCTCAGGCGTTCTTGGGCATCCATCAGCCGCAAGGCTTCGCACACCACCTCGCCCGCCGAGTGATATAACCCGGAGCTTAGTTTCTGCTTTACCATTCTTTCCAGTTGAGGGGTAAGGCTGATAGTCATGGTCATTGCTCAATACCTGTTTGCCTGAACATCTTGCCTTATGTCATAGCATGGCTCTCTTTGCCGAGGCAAGCAGAAACCCGTTTGCCCGACAGGATGCGGCAGAGAAGATAAGCCAGGATCAAACGCGGTGAAATCCGGGCCGTGCGGAAGAGACGGGCAGTGTTTTAGGCAGCATGTCATCGGTCTGGATCAGGTGCATCTCGCTGATCGAGGGCGAGGGCTGGGCGACTGGAAGCGCGGTATGGGCGTGGTGGGACATGGGGATTGCTCCTGATCGAGACTTGCATGGACCCGTTCGTAGCGGGCGGGCGGGAGCTACAAACCCAAGACCAGTTGGGCGGACTTCTTCCCCTTGCGGGTGTTGTATCCGTCTCACTCCCGCCCATCGAAAAATCGGACAGGCGCAAAAAAATCGCGCTGACGGGGCGATTGGGCCGTTGGTCTTCGGGTGTTTTGTAGCACCTTGTCGGGGATTTTGCGGTTGCGTCGTCGGGGTTGTTAATCCAAGCCGGGCCGTGCGGAGTCCGCGTAGGGCGGAATAGCCGGTACGCCGGCGTATTGCGCCCTACGGCCCTTGCGGTGGGCATGGAATACATATCCACCATACCGGGCTACCTGGCTTTAAATCAGATGGGACATTTTCATCAATGCGCCGATAATCAGGCTGGTTTGCAGCAGGCCAGCGCCGATAATCCACCGGGTCAGTTCTGCCTTGCTTTCGGCAATGCGCGCTTCCAGCTTCAGTTCCACTTCCCGTAAATCCCGTTTGGTCGCCAATTCGTCCAAATGGTAATCATGGCGGGCCTGTTCGATGGTGGCCGCGCTTGTTTCCCGTTGCAGGTCGGCAATTACCTCGGCCTGTTCCACGGTGAAACCCGCCCCTTGTAGGCGCTTCACGAAGGCGTGGGTATCGAAGGGTAACGAACTCATTGGTTTGCCCCGGCCTTTTCCAAGGCTGCCTTGAATACCCGTGTCCAATCAATGCCACCACGTGGCCCAGGGTAGGCCAGCCTCAGTGCATCGATGTATGCGCTTGGTGCCCATGCCCCAATTCGCCGAAATCCCTCCGATAATAGCCGCTGTTCATAGCGTTGCGTGCGCTCGTAGCGCGTGTAATCCGTCATGATGAACGTCTCTAAAAAAATTATTCGACAAAAACATTTTGTGGTATTTGTACCTTATAGTCAAAACGTTAGACAAAGATCCCACAGACAGCGTAGCCAGGATGGAATGGGCAGCCCCTACCTTTATCCACGGGACCAAACAATGACCAAGAAAACCACCAAGAACACATCGTCCGACAAAATCATCCCATTCCCCGCCAAACACAGCTTCAAACATCCCACCCTGGATCTGTTTCAAACCTTCCTGTGCAACACCGACCTCGAACAGGAGCAACTCTCCAACACCCTGGACCTATGGGACAGCGTGCCGCGTTACTCTATTTCCCGCCAGAACATGGGCAAACTGCGGGTCAATGGGGGATTCCTGGATTTACTGGAATTGGAATTCCAATATCGCGGTACGCCTATGAAAGCCATCATCCAGCCCGCCAGAATCAAGGAAAGAGATGGCGCGACTCGCGACTACTACCCCAGTGCCAACGAGGAACTGGTCGAAGACGCCTTGCGCAAGATCGCCGCCGAGCAAAGTCAGGGCTATCTGTCCACCGATCCCCCGGAGCATTGCAGCGGTGTGGTGTTCACCCTCCATCAACTGCGCCGGGAATTGCGGGAACGCGGACATGCCCGCTCCTATCGGGAGATCGTCATGAGCCTGAACATCCTGGTCCGCAGCACCATCGAACTGCGGGCCAGCAATGGCGACATGCAGGGTTTCACTGTAAGCGGCTATCTGTCCGGATTAAGGTCGGTATCCCGCCAGAACATGAAGGAAGACCCGGAAGCAAAATGGGTCGCGCAGTTCCATCCCCTTGTGACGAGGAGCATGGAATCCCTGGGGTACCGGCAATTCAATTACCACCAGATGATGTCGCACAGCACGCAACTGGCGCGCTGGCTGCATAAACAGCTCGCCCTGAAATTCACCTTCGCCGGCATCGGCGCGAAATTCGATCTGCACTTCAGCACGGTGAAGCGCGATAGCGGCCTGCTGGAAGGATACAGCCGTCAGCGCGACGCGGTGAACGCACTGAAAGCCGCCCTGGCGGAACTCAAGACCAACCGCGTCCTGATGCTCATCGAAAAGAAATGCACCTATGGCGCGCGCGGCAAGCTGGAGGACGTGGTGTACAGCCTCCACGCCTCGCGCGAATTCATCGCGGAAGCCAAGGCCGCCAACAAGCGCCGTTCCCTGGCGGCGGAAAAGCTGGTCAATCCGGAGAAAACCACCTAACCACCGGAGGAAAAGCAGTAGGTATAGGTCGCGGGTGGCGGTAGGTATAGGTCGCGGGTGGCGGTAGGTATAGGTCGCGGGCCGGTAGGTATAGGTCGCGGGAGTGGTAGGTATAGGTCGCGGGTCGGCAAAAAGGCGGTAGGTATAGGTCGCGGGTTGTCGAAAACCCGGTAGGTATAGGTCGCGGGTTGTCGAAAACCCGGTAGGTATAGGTCGCGGGTCATTGGAGGTCTTCCGGTTGAACCCGATTTTTTCGAAAAATCCTGGGTTTTTGACCCCCAAAAACAGGGGGGACGGTAGGTATAGGTCGCGGGTGGCGGTAGGTATAGGTCGCGGTTAAAATTTTTAACTATTTGATTTTTAACATGAAAAACCGACACCAGCATAGGCCTATCCTTGTTTTAACCTTTTTTATCCTTTTCTTATCCTTTCTTTAACCGTCCCCCCCACCCCCCATGCCTTCCCCCAACCCCGCTTCCAGTCCCCAGGAAACCGACCTCTTCCTCAGCTACAGCCGCGCCGACTCCGAAGCGGTGCTGGCGCTCCGCCAGATTCTCGAAGGCCGCGGGCTGAGAACCTTCTTCGACCGCGACCAACTGTTCGTCGGCTTGCCCTGGCCGGAAGCCCTGCAAAACGGCCTCGCCTCCACCCGTGGCGTCGCGGTGTTCATCGGCCCCAGCGGTCTCGGCCTCTGGCAAAAGCGCGAAATGGCCTTCGCCCTTGATCGTCAGGTCGCCGAGGAACGGGAAGGCCGCGCCTTTCCCGTTATCCCGTTGTTGCTGCCCGGCGCCGACACCACTCCCGGTTTCCTGTTTCTCAATACCTGGGTCGATTTCCGCCATGATCCCACCGATCCCGAAGGCGTCGACGCCATCGAACGGGTGGTGCGCGGCGGAGCCCAGGAAAACCGCCAGGAACTCGCCGGCAATCTCTGCCCCTATCGCGGTCTGCGCCCCTTCGACGAGGAAAGCGCGGCCTTCTTCTTCGGACGCGAGATCTTCTCCGCGCGCATCCTAGATGCCCTGCTACAACACAAGCTGGTCGCCGTGCTCGGACCCTCCGGTGCCGGCAAATCCTCCATCGTCCAGGCCGGCGTGCTGCCTCTGCTGCGCCGCCGCCGCCCGCCCGAGGACACCTGGGATGCGGTTGGTTTTGTGCCCGGCAACAGCCCGTTTCGCCATCTCGCGGCGGTGCTCCTACCCTTGCTGCAAGCCGACGCGGGCGTTACCCAGAATCTGACCGAAACGACCCGCCTCGGCGATTTCCTGGCCCAGGACATCACCTCCCTGCAAGTCACGATCGAACGCATCCTGGCCCGCTCCGAAGGTACCGACCGACTGCTGTTGGTCGCGGACCAGTTCGAGGAACTGTTTACCATGACCCCGGAACAGGAACGCCGGACGTTCCTGGAATCCCTGCTGCATACCCTAGACCATAGCCGGCTACACGTGGTGCTCACCATGCGCGGAGCTTTCTATGAACCGTTGATCGGTGCTCACCGGCGGTTGAGCGATCTGCTTGAACACGCCACCGTCAACCTTGGCCCGATGACCCGCGAGGAACATCACCGCGCCATCATGGAACCGGCCAAGCGACTGGGATTGAGCTTCGAACCGGGCCTGACCCGGCGCATACTCGACGACGTGGCAGACGAACCCGGCAACCTGCCGCTGATGGAATTCGCCCTCACCGAACTGTGGGTGCGCCGCCAGCACAAGCTGCTTACCCATGCCGCCTACGAGGAGATCGGCGGCGTCGCCGGCGCCATCGTACAGCGGGCGGAAACCGTGTTCCTGGGCTTCACGCCGGAACAGCAGATCCTCGCCAAGCGGATGCTGAAACGGCTGGTCTGGATCGGCGGCAGCAGCGGGAACCTGCAGGAGGCCCGCCAGCGCATGGCCGTCATCGACTTCGGTGAGGAAGCCTGCGAGGTGATCCAAATTCTGGCGGATGCCCGTTTGCTGGTGATGGGACAGGGCGGGGTTCAGACCGAACATACGGTCGAGGTGGCCCACGAGGCCCTGATCCGGCGTTGGCAGCGCTTGCGCGAGTGGTTGGATGAAGATCGCGAGTTCCTGCTGTGGCGACGACGCCTGCAAGCGGCGTTCGAACTCTGGGAAACTGACCGCGAGGATGCCCTGTTGTTGCGCGGTACGCCGTTGCGCGAGGCGGAAAACTGGCTGGCGCGGCGTGGGGAGGATCTGGATAACGGCGAATGCGATTTCATCCGCGCCGGCGCTCTGCTGTTCCAGCGCGAACGGGACCGGCGCGAACGGTGGCGGCGGCGTTTGCTCGCCGCCGGCACGCTAACGGTGGCGCTCATGCTGCTGCTGACCGGTTTTGCCGCTGCCAAGGGTTTATTGGCGCTATCGCAGGAACTGGTGGCCCATGCCCATACCCAGATGGAGATCGACCCCGAACAAAGCGCCCTGCTCGCCATCGAGGCCACCAAGCTGCAACACTCTACGGAATCCGACGCCATACTGCGCGAAGCCATGCTGCGCAATTCCCTGATGCTGGCCAGGATCAAGGCCACGGATATCCTGAAATGGCCGGCCTTCAGTCCGGACGGCAAACGGCTGGCGGTCATCGGCAGCGGCAACCAGGTGCGCGGCTGGGAGTGGATCGACGAATCAAGCAACGCCGGGCCGAAGGAAGTAGTCATGCCGAAATTTCCGGCGGGTCTAAACAGCCTGGCGTACAGTCCGGATGGCAAACGCCAGGCCGTGACCACCGACGATGGCCGGGTCCTGCTGCTGGACGTGGTGAACGGTAGCGTGCAGGTCGAATGCAAGGGACACGAGGGAGCGGCCTACGACGCCGAATTCAGCCCCGACGGAAGCCGTCTCGCCAGCGTGGGCGCCGACCGTACCGTACGCCTCTGGGACATCCGTGACGGGCGTCTGCTGCGAACCTTGCGCGGGCACAGGGACGAGGTGACCAGCGTCGCCTTCCGCCCGGACGGACGCTTTATCGTCAGCGCCAGTTGGGACCGGACGGCGATCCTCTGGGACGCCGCCACCGGCAAACCCTTGCGTCGTCTGCAAGGATTGGGCGCTTCCCTGAACAGCGCCGATTACAGCCCGGACGGAAAGCTCATCGTCACCGCCGGCACCGACAACAGCGCCGTGGTGTGGGACGCCGCGACCGGCAAGGGCCTGGCGATGCTGGGCGGACACGACGATTCCCTGACCTCGGCGAGGTTCAGCCCGATCGACCCCAGCCTAATCGTCACCTCCAGCCGCGACCAGACGGTGCGGCTGTGGAAGCAGGTGGGCGTCGGTAACCATTGGGAACAGGTCGGCCTGTTGCAAGGCCATACCGCCCCGGTGCTACGGGCGGTGTTCAGCCCGGACGGACGGGTCATCGCCAGCGTGGGCAGGGATTGGAATCTGTTTTTATGGAGCACCCGCGATGTCCAGAGCGGGCGTGTTTGGTTCGGCCATGTAGGCGCGGTGGAATCCTTCGATTCCAGTCTGGACGGCGCCCGGCTGGTTTCTGGCGGCAGTGACAACCACGCCCGCCTGTGGAACAGGGAAGGACGCGCGCTGGCGACGCTGGAGGGCCATCAGGATACCGTGAACGTCGTCCGTTTCAGCCCGGACGGAGGCCTGATCGCGACGGCCAGCGACGATTACACGGCAGGAATCTGGGATGGTCATGGCGGCGGGTTGCTATTCTGGCTGGAAGGTCACGGCGACCACGTCAACACGGTGGCGTTCAGTCCTGACGGATACCGGCTGGCGACCGCCAGCGACGATGGTACGGCCCGATTGTGGGACGTCCGGAACGGCCATTTGTTGCTGGTGCTGGATGGTGGGGAAACCACCGCCACTGCTCCGCGGGTTCCCCTGAAGGAACTCGCCATCAGTGCGGACGGTGCCTGGTTCGCCGGCATTGGACGGGACGGCAGGGTGCAGGTGCGCGATCTGAAATCCGACGAACCGCTGGCCACCCTGGCGGGTGTCGGCGCCACCGGAGCATTCTTTAGCCCACGCGGTGATCTCCTGGTCACCGTGGGACACTCCGGATGGGTTCGGTTGTGGGATCCGCGTGACTGGCATCTGTTGGCGGAACTGGTCGGTCACCGTGGTGGAGTACACCATGCCGCGTTCAGCCCGGACGGAAATCTTCTGGCCACCGTGGGCGCGGACCATGCCGCCAGGCTTTGGCATTTGCCGGACGGCCAGGCCCAGGGCGGCGCTCTGGAACATGGGGGGCAGGAGGCGATGCGGGTGGGTTTCACCGAAGACGGGCAAAAGCTGGTCACCACCGATGCCCGCAACCAGGTGTATTCCTGGCAGATCGCCACCAGCTCTTTGCTTGGCAAGGTCTGTGTCGATTGCCGCTCGCTCGGCGGCCACAAGGGCAGGGTGCGGGATGTGGTGTTCAGCCCAGACGGCGCCAGCGTGCTGACGGTGAGCCAGGATGCCACGGCCCGGCTGTGGGACGCGGCGAGCGGGCGGGTCAAGACAGTGCTGCAAGGTCATTCTCTTCCCGTCCTGAAGGGCAGGTTCAGCCCGGATGGAAAACGCATCCTGACCTTGGGGCGGGATGTTTCGGCGCGGCTGTGGCGGCTTGACGAGGCCAGCGGCGAATATGTCTTGCAGACCGTTCTGCACGGTCATCAGGACGAACTGACCGATGGCGCCTTTAGTCCGGATGGCACCCTGATTGCCACGGCCAGCCGCGATTTCACCGCCAGGCTGTGGAACGCGGCGACCGGAGAAATGTTGCATGGCCTGAACTTCCACGGTGAATGGGTAAACGACGTAACCTTCAGCGCCGATGGGCGCTGGTTGGCCACCGCCAGTCGGGATCGCACCGCGGCGCTATGGGACACCCTGGACGGCTCGTTGTGGCTGCAATTGCGCGGCCATCAGGACGGAGTGAAGAAGGCGCTGTTCAGTCCGGAGGGTGACAGGGTGATGACCGCCGGCCGGGATGGGACCTTGCGCGTCTGGAATCCGCAAAAAATCGCGGCGGGCGAGGAATGCCGGGTATGCAGCGGCAGTGCCGGGGAAATTTGCCAATGGGCGCGCGGGCGGATTCGGCGCGAGCTGAGCGAGCGCGAACGGGAGAAGTTTCACGTCCCGTTTTTCACCGATGGCCTGGGGTTTCGCTGTTCGGGCTGAAACGGCATGACGCGGTAAGATGCCTGCCCGATCCGTCCGAGAGCATTGCATGGCCGCCAATCCCGTTCCTCCCACGCCCCATCCCTTCCTGTTCGATCATATCCCAAAATCCGGCGGCACTTTTTTCCGGGAAGCCCTGATACAGGTTTTTGGCGCCGACGAGGTCTCTCCCCTGTTCGATTGCGGCCCCGGTTTTCCCGCCCAGCACCCCGAAACTATCACCGAGTTCGACCGCTTCCATGTGGTTTTCGGCCATCTCCGGCTGGAAACCCGGGCCGCCTTTCTGAAACTGCGTCCGAGATTCACGCTCGGTCTGGTGCGCGACCCCATCACCATCGTCGCCTCGACCTACACCTATTGGCGCCACAACCTCCCGCCGGGAAACGCGCTATGCGATCTAGCGAAGGAATTAAGCTTTGCGGAATTCATCCGCGACCCGAGGGTGGCGATGGCCTGCGACAACCCGATCACCCGGCATTGGTTTTCGATCTGGGATCCGAAGCCGTTGCATCCGGGCAATACGGCGGTGCGCATGGCGTGCGGAATGGCGGACAGCTTTGCCTTTCTGGGCGTGACCGAGTATATGGAGGAAAGCATCCGCCTGTTTCTACGCCGTTTCGCGCCGGATTTCGATCTCGGCCGCATCGACTGGTCCATTCCCAACCAAAACCGCTCGCAGGAGGGAATATTTATCGGGAAAGAGGAGCGGGATTTCTTGCGGAAGCGCAACCATTGCGACCAGGAGATTTACCGGCGGGTCTGTGCCGGGTTGCTGAAAGAGTTTCGGCGCGTGGGCTGATGGATCCACCACAGGCCCCAGGCCCTCACTACTTGGAAACGGGCAAACAAACTACCTGGCTACGCTCGATCTTCGGTCGTGGCTTCTGCCTTTCCCGCCAAATCTCATAATCCATTTGCATTCCAAGCCACACCTCGGCGGTGGGACCGTCCATCCAGTCTTCGAGACGTAGCGCCAAATCCGTGGAAATGGCGGCCTTGCCGTTAATCACGCGGGATAAAGCCACCCTGGTAATTCCCAACTGTTGGGCGGCCTGCGTTACCGTCAGGTTGAGACTCGGAAGAATGTCTTCCTTTATGATTTCGCCAGGATGCGGAGGATTAAACATGGTTTTATTACCCAAGGTAAAACCTTGTCAGTCAAGATTCATTGGTAGTCCAAATAATCTACCTGAACCGCTTCGCCGTCTACAAAAGTAAATACCAGACGCCAGTTTCCACTGACGGTAACAGACCAATAATTCTCCAAATCCCCGTGCAGTGGATGCAGGCGCCAACCTGGAAAATTCATGTGTTCCGGTTTTTTTGAGTTACTTAATGCCGCAAGCTGCCTTGCCAATTTCGACGAATGAGCCGGCACGATTCCGGCACGCTTTCCCGTGTTGAAGAAATTTTCCAATCCCTTGTGTTTGAAGCTTTTTATCATAGTACCAACTCCCTGGATGATATGACTGGACTTTGAGCGGTATCCAACGATTGTAAATCGTTGCTATACGTTATGCAATCACCTAATAGACCGTGAGTTCATCTGCGGCGAGTAATGCGTCCGGCTTGGAGCAGTCAAAAGGCATGAGGAGATACTGACGCGACAGGGATTCGACTCGTATAATCCCGCAAAAATAAACCCCGCGTTCTCGATAAGTTTGGCAACCGAGAGAACGCGGGGTCCCAGAATCCCGCGCATGGGGATGCGCGGGAGGTCCACGAAAGCACGCCGCGCATGGGGAATGCGCGGAAAGGCTCACGTCGATACACCAAGTCATTATGGACGTGGGCCGCGTGGTAACGCAACTGTTGATGAACGGAGGTCCACCGTGTCCAAGCTTTTCTATTCCGGAATCTCTTCGGAAGACATCAAAAAAGAAGCCCTGCCCGGCGAAAGCTGGGAAGAAGCCGGTCATCGCATTGCCCTGCAGCGCGCCAGACAAAAGGCCGAATCATCCTCTTCCCAGGCCCAGCCCGCGAAAAACGCCCAACCTCAAAACACCTCCGTGTCCGCCTCAGTGATCCACCTGCCGAAATGGCCCGAGTCGCAACGAGGGGCGCCCAATGAAGTCGTGCGTTCCGCCCTGTTCAACGCGCGCAACCGCCGCCAAAAGCGGGTCTATCTTTCCAACGCCGAAATCTACGTCATCGGCGAAGGCAGCATCACCTACACCGGCGAGGAACTGCGCCAGGACGATGAAACCGTCTGGCTGCATCTGATCCATTTGGCGCGGAAAGTACCTATCGGCGAGTTGATCGAGTTTTCGCCCCGCCAGTTTTGCCTGGCCATTGGATGGGCGGATACGGGGCAAAGCTATCAACGTCTGCGGGATTGCCTGACCCGGCTACAGGCCACGGCATTGGGCGTCCATAGCCGGCGATTGCGGGAAGGCTTCAGCCTCTCGATGATCCCCTATTTTCGCTGGAAAGATGCGCAGGGACACGCGCTCAAGCTGTACCAGGTCAGAATCGCTCCCGAATTGATCGAGTTCTTCGGCGGGGTTTATTACACCCAGATCGAGTGGGAACAACGTCTTGCGCTATCCAACGGCTTGGCGACCTGGCTGCACGGCTACTTCGCCAGCCACAAAGAGCCATTTCCGATCAAGTTGGAAACGATCAGAGATGCGGGAGGACTGACTACCGAACGGATGGATCACCTCAGAGAGCAAGTCGAGATTGCCTTGGAGTCTCTGAAAGAAGTCGGATTTATCGTTTCGTGGAAAATAGAGAAAAACCTTGTACATGTGACTCGTGCATGAATCCGATTTATGACCGGGGAAGTTCGATTTTAGAGTGGGAAAGTTCGATTTATGACCGGGAAAAGTTATCCACATTTCGATTTATGACCGGGAAAAGTTATCCACATTTCGATTTATGACCGGGAAAAGTTATCCACATTTCGATTTATGACCGGGAAAGTTCGATTTATGACCGGGAAAAGTTATCCACATTTCGATTTATGACCGGGGAAAGTTCGATTTATGACCGGGATGAATTCGATTTATGACCGGGGAAAGTTCGATTTATGACCGGGAAATCTTTTCCTCAAAAACCTCTGAAAGCCACGCACCACAAGGCTTACAGAGCTTTTGCCAAAACTTGCTAACCGATTTCTAACCATTTATTTAACCTTTTTTTTAACCCGCGCGCGCGACCCCCCCCGGTGACTCGGGTTTTGAGTGGGGATCGCGGCCCCTATCGGCCCATTGTCGGTGACCGTGGCCAAACAAGCCCCGAAAAGGTTAATAAAACGGGGTAAAGCTTGTTCCAGGGCTACCGGCTTGTGGATAGGCCGGGATCACGCCGGATCTCGGACCCGGAGGCGGAGGCGGGTAGTTCGATTTATGACCGGGGAAAGTTAGATTTTAGAGTGAGGCAAACCGGAATGCCCCGACCCCGCATGGGCCGGAGTAGCACCAAAAATAATATCATATGATATCTAATGATATGCCATCATTCCACCAATCGTCCCGGCAGGATCAGGCGTACGCAGGCCCCGTGCGGTTCCACATTACCCAATTCCATCTGTCCACCCACCTCATGGGCGAATCTCCGCACCATCACCAGCCCCAGTCCGCTGCCGCCGGCTCGCCCGGTGCTGAAAGGCCGGATTCCTTCCTCCAGCATGGTCTGGCTGAAGCCAGGGCCGTTGTCGGCTACCGTCAACACGACACATTCTTTCCCGATTTCCGCCCCCACCCGGATCACCCCCTGATTCGACCCTAACGCCTGGGCGGCGTTGAGGATCAGATTCAACAGGGTTTGCCGCAGCCGGCATTCCGGTATCCGCAAGATCAGATCAGGAGGCGTATCCACTTCCACGGTAATGCCAGCCTGGATCTGATAACGTACCAGGGCCATCAATTCGTCCAACATGCGCGGTAGATGACAGGGTGCCACCGGTGCCGGGGTATGCTGGCTTTGTCCCAGTAACTCGTTCAGCAAACGCCCCATCCGCTTCAACTCGGAAATCACCAGATCCAGGCGCTCGGCATGTTCTGGGTCCGAGGTTTCCTGACGCAAATTGGCGCAGCTGATTTGGATGCCAGCCAGGGGATTGCGCAATTCATGAGCGATACCGGCGGCCAGTTCGCCCACGGCGGCCAGACGTTCGGCCCGTGCCAGACTGACGTGCTGTTCCAGTAATGCCTGGGTCGCCATGCGCACCTTGCCTTCCAGACGGGTGGCGTAATCACGCTTGATCTCTTCCAGATCGGCCAGGTGGCGCAACATCTCGTTATAACTGCGAAATACCGGCGCCAACAGGGGATCGAGATGGTCCGTGGTGAACGGCGTGAAATCCTCACGGGCGATGCGCAATAGCAGTTCCTTCAAATCGTGCAGGGGCGCCAATACCCGGAATTTCAGGAACAGCGCGGCAAACGCCAGCAGTGCGACGACAATGACGCTGGCCAGGGCGATTTCGGTGCGGATGGTGCGGTTGATGTCGTCCAGCATGTCCTCGCGCCAGACCGTTTCGGCGTCCAGCATCGCCCCGGTCACGCTCAGGGCTTGCAGCAGGATGGCTTCGCGTTCCTCGCGCGAGGGATCGAGGCTCGCCGTCAGGACCAGTTCGCGGACCTCCCGCAAGCGCGCCGGAGTATCCGGATCCATGTGGTAGTCATCGCGCGAAAGGGTATCCAGCTCCGCCGACAGGCGGTGAATGTTCTCGCCGAAGGAATTGGCATTCACGGCGCGGAAATATCCCGTAAGCATTTCTTGGATATCCAGCGAAACCTGAAGGATACGATGCGAATAACCGACATAGGAATGCACCAGCTCGAAGTGCTCCAGATTGCGCCAGATCATGCCGGACAACAGGATCAGGACCAGCAGCAGCAGCCCGAGCAAGGCATAACCGCGCAGGCTGGCATAACGGAACTGGAAGGGTTTCAGGCTCTGGCGCAGGGAAGGGGTGGATTTGCTGGTAATTGTCATGACTGATGGGCGATGCGTGGGGAATCCGGGAAGGGAGAATCCGGATTCCCGTAACCGTGCCTGGAAAAACTGTGGCATATGCCACACACGGATCCGTCCATTGCCTCAGGCGCACTGTTCCGGATTTTTCCAGACATGTATAAAACCATGTATTTCAAACGGTTACATGGCTGGCATGTAGATTGTTATGTAAGGAACAATGGTTTGTTTCTTTGCCCAACTCCCCAGAGGATTTTCCCATGGCTGCTCATTCCGCAATTGTTACCGCCGCACAGACGAATCAAGGCGCTTTGTTACTGGGCACCGGTCTGGCGTTTGCCTCCCTGATTCTGTTACCGGCGGTGGCAACCCAATTGGGGATGGGAGCGGCCCTGACCGGCGCGATGCGCATCGCCCTGATGCGTGCATCCAGTCGGGTGGTTAGTGCGGGCAGCGGAAACGGAGAAACCGCCCCCGCCGCCCTGAGCTGTCATTGAGACTCCCGGCTTTCGCGCCGGGAGTGAATTGAAGCGATTAGAAGCGATTGAAACCCTACAGCCGGCCCATGATGAAAAGAATGGCGCCCGGAAACAGTAACGCCGGTCCCCACCAGGCACCACTGACGGTGGCGATCACTCCGCCCGCCACGATCAAGGTGCCTACCGCCTGCATTTTTCCGCCAACCGTATGAATCGGTGCGGTGTTCTCGTTCATTGGTTTTCTCCGCTGGAAGATGTTGGAAAAGTCGCCGGCTTGTTCCGGCGACCACGCTTTATGGCAATTCCTTTACTCGATGGTTCGCTGCACGCTGTTTGATCAGGTGTCCGGATCGTACATTTCGTGCTTGATGGAATGACGGTTGGCGATCAGTTCGTCGATGGAGGGTTCGTCGTTGAGCGCGCGTTGAATCGCCAGCTTGGTGGCCTCGTAGTTGGTGCGGTACAAATCCTTTTCATCGAGGTTGGGATCGGTGGCGCATTGCGGGTCGATCCAGATCAAGCTGATGACGCATAGCTCGTTGACCTGGTCGCGCGGGATGATGCCCTCGGCCACGCAATCCACCACCGCGTCCGCCGTGGCAGCCTGCACTACACCGCCAAACAGGTTGACGTAGGCGCCTCGTTTCATGGTGACCTTGGGCACCATCATGGTGGCCGGGCGGACCTGCTGGTTGCAGGCGCGAATCGCGAACATGCGGGTATGGCCCGCCGTCTGCCCCATCATGTTGGCGAACGCCTGGCCGACCGGGCCGTTGACGTGACCGATGAGCACCTCGGGCATGGCATCGGTATATTGGCCTTCCGCCGCGTATACGGTGGCTTCGCCGGTTTTGAACATGATTTTTTCGGACATGGGAATGCTCCTTGTGGTGGTAATGCGGGGCAGCATGGTAGGGAAGTCACGCCGCCGGCTCAACCGCAATTTGGTTGATTGCAGGTATATATCATACCATTCGATATCAATTCATACGGTATCAAATGAAATCATATGTTGCTTTGATGTGGAGTCGTGCGCATTGAGAGATAGTCCCCGGCTGGCATAGGATCCAATCATCGACGTGCGGTACGTCTGGCATGCCGATGATATAAATCCAAACAGTTGGACGCCTGCCGGGAAGGAGATTTGGTCTTGTACCGTATCGACCGTCATTCCCATCGCCGTCAGAGCCTGGAACTGGAGAAACATCCCAGGGTGGCTCGATTTCTCTAGCACTTTCTGTCGTCTGCTCTCATCGATGCGGGCTGGTTGAATCTCACGATAACGATTTACGAGCGTGAGGGATCACTCGAGTTTCATTATCGAGGCGGCGACTCAACTTTGCTTCATTGAATGAAATTGAATGGCCCCAGCAAGACCGCCACGATCAACAATCCCACTAGACCGACTATCGTATAGAGAATCGTCTTGCCTGTTTTCAATACTAATTCCGCTTGTTTGGTCATGAGTTCCATGATTTTTCCCCATGCAGAGTGAGGTAGCTGTTACAGTGTGAAGTACAAGCCTGGAAAATCCGGGCTGTAGCGGCATTTTGCATGGGCGATATTGCGGAATGTCTCGCGCACGGGGAAAACCCTGATGTTTTCCACTCTCAAACATGACGAGCTAGCCCGCGCGCTTCGCATCTCAGCGCACGCGAGCTTTCTTGTTTCCTGAACCACGCGGAGAAATCTGTCATGAAACGGCTTACCCCTCTGTCTTGTACGATCCTGACCGCTTTAGCCCTCACCCCTATGGTAGGCAGCGCCACACAATGGGCCAAAACCTATCACGCCGGCGGCGCGGAAGTTGGCTATGTGCTGCCGATCAGCACCAGCAGCGACTATTACCTGCTTGGCCAAAGCACCTCCGAGACCGGCGATCAGAACTGCCTATTCGGAAAACTGGACCCTCACGGCTCTGTGCGCTGGGCAAAGAGCATCGGCGGCGCTAAAAAGGACAGCCTGGATGTCGTACCCGTGAGTGATGGATATCTCGTGCACGGCACCAGCCAGTCATTCAACGACGGCATCGACACCAAAAATAAATTGGTGTGGGCCAAATTCACCAAACAATGGGCGCAGCAGCATGCCTATCGCTATGGCAAATCCCTGCAAGAGCATGGAGGAACCTTCGCCAAAACCTCCGACGGTGGTTTGCTATTTTACGGCAGCCGTACCGTGCCCGGCGCCAATCCCAACCTCAACGACCAGGATATTCTGATTATAAAAATCAGGCCGAACGGAGGCATAGCCTGGAAAAAAACCCTTAACTACACCCTGCATGATACGCTGAGCAGTATGGTCGAGGTCAGGGATGGATACGTATTCAGCGGCGTGGTGGGCGATATCATCACATCCAACGGACTGCTGCTAATGAAACTGAACAAAAGCGGCAATATTGTTTTCAAAAACCTGTACAGCATCGACATCGCCAAGACTTTCGACCGCATCGGGATGGGCGGAAATCTGCTAAAACTCGCCGATGGCAATCTTATGCTGACCGGGCGTATACAGCAGTTAAACCCGCTGCTGGGAGGCGACCGAACCCTGGCCGCCAAACTCAGCCCGGGCGGCGCATTATTGTGGGATACCACCTACGGTTCCGCCAACCTTTCCCAGGTTGCGGCTCTTCAAATCATCGAGAATCCAGCCAACAAAACCCTGCTGTTCGGCGGCACCATCAGCCACAAGGCGGCCATAGGCACGCTGCCCAACTCGAGCCTGGTAGCACTCAAAACCGACAAAAATGGCCGCATACTGCTGCAAAACGCCTATGGCACCAGTACCGAACACAACACCGGCCGGCTATTGGGCTCCGTGAATGCGTTATATTTTTCCGGCCAGCATTCCACCCGTGTTGACGATCCTGACTGGAAGACCTTGTATGGAAAGCTGGACGCCACCACCCTAACCCCAATTTGGGGAAGAACTTTTGGCGGCGCAGGCGCCAACCTGGGCATTCTGTTGCGCACCCCCACGGAGGCGGCGCCAAATTTTCTGGTTTCCGGCACCACCCTTGACTTTGGATACTCGACCGCAAAAAAAGGGGACATATTCGGCCTGACACCCGACGTTGATGGCAACTATGCCGGCTGCACTTATCTACAGCCCTATACACCGCTGCCTGGCAGTCCAGACCTGCTAGAAACCCCCATCGAATTGCAAACCAGCACGCCTGACCTGCAAGTACTTACTCCAAGCAGTGCCAGCAGCATAATCCTGCCGGTAATCGATACCAGCATCGCGACCACAGACATCTGCCCGAGTATCCCGTAATCGGCGCCGCCCAGCCCGGTAGCGCTGGTTTTGGTTTGAACCGAGACCTGAGGAAGCGCTCCGGACGCCTGGCGGTATCCGTGACGATGGCGGGGAGTTGGCGAACGCGACATCGACAAAAGGCTGAAGCACCCGTAGAAATTGATGGGAAGCTCTATGCGGTGGGAATTCTGGTGGACTTGGTGAAGGACGAAAATCAAGCTCATTCCATCAACGACCCATTTCCCTTTGATAAGTTGAGCATGCAAGCGTACCCCCTCTATTTCCTTCGCTTACTTTTCATCTTTCTCGTATTCGACACCACCTTTTCCGATTCCTTTGACTCCGGCGTGACATCCAAACTTGAGCTTGCCGACGGAGCGATTGCAGATCCGGAAGTCTGCGACAAACTACTTAATAAGAGCGCAATTTGTTCTGGTTCCTGTTTCTACCCTTCCTTGCGTTCGTGTTCCCATTTTGTATTTTCCACTTTTTCGCGTTCCTCGGCCTGATGGTCGCGGTATTAGCCTCCAAAAGTGTGGTATTCAACAGCCCTATAAGGCGATCGGCAGGTTTTTCCATACCCGTTCATTTTTCCATCGTTCCCACGCAGAGCGTCGCTGCCATTAAGTTAGCCGTCATTCCGGCATGGATGCCGGAATCCAGCGTCCAGGGACGGCAGGCCGAAGTGCCCGGAACTTCAAGGGATTCCCCAAAGTTTCCGGGAAAATCAGGCTTACCGACCTT
>Ga0233425_10001668_pt1 | contig 48217 bp, 41 predicted proteins | sample Watercolumn_Towu_2_FD_181712 | JGI IMG/M metagenome (GOLD analysis project Ga0233425, IMG submission 181712) | Freshwater microbial communities from Lake Towuti, South Sulawesi, Indonesia - Watercolumn_Towuti2014_140_MG | ecosystem: Environmental > Aquatic > Freshwater > Lake | place...
CAACCAGCACAAACGCGATGGCCAACACCTGCCCGACTGTCGCGGCGATTACGGTGGCGCGCGGGAACGACATCACCAGCGCCAGCACGGCCCGCAACAGCCGCCCGCCATCCATCGGGAACGCGGGGATGAAGTTGAACACGAAAAGCGTGAGATTGGCGTTGACGATGGTGGCGAGGAAACTCGACAGGTCGTACGGCATCGAGATGACAAACAGATGCGGCGGCGCGCCGGTGAAGGGAAACAGCGCGATGGCGAGGGCGAGGTTGACGGTCGGCCCGGCGAGTGTGATGGCGATTTCGTGCCACGGTTTTTCCGGGATGCCCTTGAGCGCCGCGACGCCGCCAATGGGCAGTAGCGTGATGCTTTTGACCTGGACGCCGAGCCGTTGGGCGATGAGGCTGTGGCCGAGTTCGTGGAGCATGATGCAGGTCAGGATCGCCGCGACCAACGCGAGCGACCACGCCGCGCCGCGCGTCCCCATCTCGACGAACCCGACGTAGGCGATCAACGCGAACAACAGCAGCAACGTGACGTGCAGGTGCAAACCGATGCCCGACACGCGCCCGATTTTCAGCGACCAACGCACGCCCTACGCCTAGCACAGCCATCCCAGCGTTGCAAGGCGGGCGGCGGCGCAGTATTGTCCGCTGCCATGGAAAAGATTCTCGTAGTGGACGATGACGCGGATATTCGTCGCGCTTTCCGGCGCAATCTTGAGAGCGACGTTCTCACGGTTGTCGAGGCGGGTAGCGGCGAGGAAGCGATCCGCCAAGTCGCGGCGGAACGGCCGGACCTGATCATGATGGACATCCGCATGGGCGCGACCAACGGGCTGGACACGTTGCGCAAGCTGCGTTCGCTCGACCCGAAGCTGATGATCATCATGATGACCGCCTACGGCACGACGCAAACGGCCATCGAAGCGATGAAGTTCGGCGCGTACGACTACGTTCTGAAACCGCTCGACGTGCCGAAATTGAAGGTGCTCATCGAACAGGCACTCCAGAGCGCGCGCGCCATGCGCCAGGTCGTCAGTTACCAGCCGTTGCTCTCGAAGGAAGAATACGCCGAGGGCATCGTCGGCAAGAGCGCGCCGATGCAACAGGTCTTCAAACTCATCGGCCAGGTCTCGCAGTCCGATGCCACCGTCCTCGTCACCGGCGAGAGCGGCACGGGCAAGGAACTCGTCGCCCGCGCGATCTACCACCACAGCAAACGCAGCGACCAGCCGTTCCTCGCCATCAACTGCGCGGCGATCCCGGAACAGTTGCTGGAGAGCGAACTGTTCGGGCACGAACGAGGCGCGTTCACCGGCGCCCACGAGCGACGCATCGGCAAGTTCGAACAGTGTGATGGTGGAACGATCTTCCTCGACGAGATCGGTGACATGCCCTTGGCCACTCAGGCGAAAGTGCTGCGCGTTTTGCAGAACGGCGAGTTCCAACGAGTCGGCGGCAACCAGACGTTGAAGGCCGACGTTCGCGTCATCGCCGCCACCAACCGCGACCCGGAGAAGCACGTCGCGCAAAAGAAGTTCCGCGAAGACCTCTACTACCGGCTGAACGTGGTTCGCATTCAACTACCGCCGTTGCGCGAGCGCTGCGACGACATCGCCGTGTTGGTGGATTATTTCCTGCGCAAGACCAAAATCAAACGCGTCAGCTCCGAGGTGCTGGAGATTCTGCAAAAGCATGACTGGCCCGGCAATGTCCGCGAATTGGAGAACGCCATTGCTCGTGCCGTGGTCGTTGTGCGCGGCGACACGTTGATGCCCGGCGACCTGCCCGAAGATGTGCGTGAACCGAAGACGCTGCGGCCCCCCACCGAGGCGGTGGACGCGTCGCTGGACGCGGGCGCGGCGGCGCTGTTCGCGTTGGCGCGCAAGGACGCGAAGTTGAAGATCATTCCTGCGATGGAACGCGAGATGATCACGCGGGCCCTGCTCGAGACCGGCGGCAACCAAGTGCACGCGGCCCAGCTGTTGGGGATCACGCGGGCGACGTTGCGCAAGCGGATTGCCAGGTTCGGCATCGAGCGCAGTCTTTCCATCCACTGACCATCATGAGGGTTCCTCCGATAAGTCTCCAAAACCGGGGATTTGTTGTAGGCCGACTCTGCGAGTCGGCGAGATCCTCAACAAAACCGCCGCTTCGCAGAAGCGGCCTACAACTTGGCAATCGGAAATGGAGTTGCCGGAGGTACCTATGAATGCATTGCGGCAGATGCTGTGTCTGGCACTTGGTGTTGTGCCCTGCGTGCTCGGCGCGGTCACGATGCCGCCGCCGAACCGATCCGATGGCTATCTGGCGCGACTCTTGATCAACGAGGCAGCGTTTCCCGGCGAGCGCGGTTTCATTAGTGAGGCTGATTCCCGGGCGGCGATGGAGCAGGTGCTCTGGGTGCTCGAATCGCGACGGCGATTCGTGCCGACAGGGTATCGGCAACGCGAAATCGCGATGATTGAGAGCCGTGACATCGTCGCCATCATCACCGCGGGTGGAACGCGCGGCCAGGTGGACGGGTTCTTCCGCGACGCGAACGGTCATGCAACGACAGCGCCACGCGTCGAGGAACGTTTGCAGCGGTTGCTGGCGATTGCAAAGCGCGGTGCGCCGGGCCGGTTCGCGCGGTTGTTGGAGCATGCGGTTGGATTGGCGCGTGGCGCGGTGCGTGAGGACGACCGGTTCGCGGCCTTACAGCGAATCGGCAACAGGGCTGTCACCGGCCGCGGTTACTCCTGGATGACGGACCGCGATTATTATCATCCGGGTGGCTCGTATGTCCGTATCCCGGACGAAAACGAAGGCAGCTTGGCGGGCAACCGGTTCTTTACACTGGAGAAGAAGGAGAAATCTCAGTGAGTAATCTCTTGTTGTGTGCGATGGGCTTGTGGACGGCCGTGGTCGGCGCCGCGCCGGTGGTGGACGAGGCGTTCACGCGCGAGGTGGTGCGGCATTTGTACCGCTGGTACCTCGACGAGGGGGACGTGGAGGCGCAGACGGGCAAGGCGGATTTGGCGGTCTGGTCGCGGGCAGTCGAGCGAAAACTGGATCCGGGCGACCGTAGCAAGTTTGCGGAGATGGTGTTTCCGTCGCTCGGTGTGAAGGTAACATTGAAGAAGACAGACTATCGCGTCGAGGAGCTGGATCTCAACGTGAAGAGTCGCGGGTATCGTATCATCAGCGTTGTGCGCGAGGCCGCGCCGTCAGATGCCGCGGGCTATGACGTGACGCGACTCGCGCTGCCATCATTACGGGAGTATCTGTTCCAAACGCGGAACCAGCGCGAGTATCCGGACGTGGCGTTGGCGGAGCGGCTGCGTCAGGCGGTAAGAACACATCTTGGCGAGCAAAAGGGGGAACATATTTGCCACGTGGGACCACTGTCGCCGGTGTCGAATGAATTGTGGGTATTCTGGGAGAACGCGCGGATGCTGGTGAAGTTTTCCTCTGACCTCGATCTGTCGAATCCGTCGGTCTGGCGTCAGGAAAACGTTACGGTGCGCACTTTCGATATTGACCGGCAAGTGGTTTTGAGCTTCAGTGAGGCGCCGGGCAGCAACGCGTTCCTCACCCGCCACCAGATCGGGCGGGTGTTGTATAATTGCATCGTGCTGGGACAACGACAAATGCTGACACCGAGCCAACGAAAATGAATCGAGTCAGCAAGAAACCGGGATTCACGTTAGTGGAGATTCTGATTGTGGTGAGCGTCATCGGCCTCTTGGCCGTGTTGGCGCTCCCCGGCATGATGAAGGCCCGCAAACGATCCATGGGAATCGTGATCTTGGAGGAGGTGCGCCTGATGGATGCCGCCATTGACGAATGGATCCTGGAAAGGCGCAAGAAGGACGGCCTTCCCATCGTGACCAGCGAGGTCGCCTCGTATCTGAAAGGCAGTTGGCGCGACACCGACCTGTTCGGCCACTCCTACATCATCGGGTTGATCGGCTCCAATAACATCACCATCGCGCCTGAAACCAAACAGGCGCTCGACGGCGTTGGGATTGATTGGGGACGGTTTTAGAGTGCGTTTTGAAATTCGTGGAGCGGCAGTGTTGAACAGGCGTCTCGCCTGTTCTCCTTGCGGTCTCCATGACGGAACAGGCGAGACGCCTGTTCAACTCGGATTTTCAAACACGCACTTAGACGTTGATCGCGCCGGCGATGGCGACGATTTCCCTCGCGAAGGTGGTGATCTGCGTCCAGTTCTTTGCTGCGATGGTTTTTTTGTCAGCGATCCACGAACCGCCGATGGCCGCGACAATCGGCAGCTTCAGATAATCGGGCGCGTTCTTCACATTCAAGCCGCCCAGTGGTATCAACTTCAACCCGGTGTGCGCGTAGGGTCCCGCAATCGCGTTCACCATCTCCAAGCCGCCGGCGACGGAAGCGGGGAAAAATTTCTGGAGCTTGCAGCCCAACGCAAGTCCGCGCTCCACGTCCGACGGCGTCATCACACCCGGCACAAACGGCATCCCCAACGCCAGCGACGCCTGCACCACGGCCTCGTTCAACCCCGGCGCCACGCCGAACTGCGCCCCGGCATCACGCGCGCGCTTCACCTGATCGGTATCCAACAGAGTCCCCGCGCCGACCAGCATTTGCGGGAACGCCTTCTTGATGGCGCGGAGGCACGACTCCGCTGCCGGCGTGCGAAACGTCACCTCGATGATGTCCAGTCCGCCCGCCTGCAACGCCTCCGCGACGGAGACGGCGTCCTCCAGCCTGTCCAACGTCACAACGGGTACGACGCGTTTCTTGAAGATACGTTCCATAAAAATCTCCTGTTGAGTTTCGCCTTCAGATAAACCATCTTGGTCACCAGAATCAACCATGATTCCGCTCGAAGACAATTTCGAAGACATCATCAGCAAGGCGCAACGCGGCCTCGGTATCAATGCCGCCGAGTTGAGCGGCGCCGATGTCGGGCACCTCGCCGGGACGCTCCACCTCAGCGCGGCGGCGCTCGCCGACCGCAACTGGCATCCCAAGCCGGTGCAACTGCCGTGCCTCACCATGTTCACCACCCGCTACGGCGGCATGACCGTCAATGCCTACCTTGCCCACGACACCTCGCGCGCCGTCGTCTTCGATACAGGAGCCGACGTCACCCCGATCCTGGCGTTTCTCCGTGCGCATTCGCTGTCACTGGAGTTGATCCTCCTGACCCACGCCCACATGGATCATGTCGGCGTCGTGCAACGATTGAAGGCCCGCGCCTTCGCTTCCGAACGCGAGCCGGTTCACGGCGCGGAAACGTTTCCTGACGGCCGTGTGTTTTATGTCGGTTCGCTGCAAATCGAGTGCCGCTCGACCAGCGGCCACACACCGGGCGGCACCAGCTATCTCGTGCGCGGCCTGGAACGGCTCGTCATTTTCACCGGCGATGCTCTCTTCGCCGGTTCCATCGGTGGGGCGCCTTATGCCTACCAAGAGGCGCTGCATTGCATTCGCGAACAAGTCCTGACGTTGCCTGACGACACCATCATTTGTCCCGGCCACGGCCCGATGACCACCGTCGGCGAAGAGAAACATCACAACCCCTTTTTCGCCCCGTGACTCGACACCCGAAATGGATCCGTTCCGTCGTCGCCGGCGGCGCGGACTTCCGCCGCGTGCGCGACACGTTAAAGGGACTGCAACTTCATAGCGTTTGTGAAGAAGCTCAGTGCCCGAACCGTGGCGAATGTTGGAGTCACGGCACCGCCACGTTCATCATCATGGGTGACATCTGCACCCGTCGCTGCCATTTCTGCGCCGTGGGGAAGGGGAAACCTGCGCCGCTCGATCCCGCCGAACCGGAGAACGTTGCCGACGCCACCGTGAAACTTGGCCTCGACTACGTCGTGTTGACCTCCGTTGACCGCGACGACCTGTCCGACCAAGGAGCAAACCATTTCGCCGCGACAGTGGAAGCGATTCACCAACGTCGCCCGCAGTGCGGCATTGAGGCGTTGATTCCTGATTTTCGTCGCGAGGGTATTGCGCGAATGGTGGCAACGCCGCTGAAGGTGCTTGCCCACAACGTCGAGACTGTGCCACGCCTCTACAAACCGGTGCGCCCCGGTTCCGTGTACGAGCGTTCGCTGCGTCTGTTGTCGCTCGCCAAAGAACTGCGAGCGAAACTGCTGACGAAATCCGGCTTGATGCTCGGTCTTGGCGAGACCAACGACGAAGTGCTGGCCGTCGCGAGAGATTTGCGAGCGCACGGTTGCGATATCCTTACGCTCGGTCAATACCTGCGTCCAACCGCGCGCGAATTGCCGGTCGCGCGCTACGTCCCGCCGGAAGAATTCGCCGAATTGAAGGTGGCAGCGGAGAAACTTGGTTTTCGCCACGTCGAAAGCGCGCCACTCGTTCGAAGTTCTTATCACGCATGGGAAGCGGTGAGCTAACTGTGGGCGGGGCGAACACGTCACTAAGTTTGGTGTCATTCCGAACGAAGTGAGGAATCTCAAACTCTTCAACCTCGCCAACGACCCGGCAAAACTCTCCGCCACATGGAGCGACCTCGGCCTCACCGGCCGACAACACGTCCGTGATCTCTGGCGACAGAAACACATCGGCACCTTCGAGCGTCGGTTCGAGACGACCGTGCCGCGTCACGGCGTCGCGTTCGTGCGGTTGTGGAGGGAATGAATCTGTGCAGGTTCTCAACCTGCCGATCCTTATGTTCTTTCGACGTCGGATATACGTTTCTTGCCTAGATGCTGTAGCCACGCCACTCCGCTGGCGTGCGAAGGCCCGGCGCGGCGATGCTTCGCGGCTCAGCACAGGCTCCGCGCCGCGGCTACAACCCGGTTGCGACTCCGCCGCGTTAGGTGACTACCTCGACGCCGTACTCGCTGAAGCGTGGGTCAATGGTGACCACCGGCACGCGCAGATGTTTGGCGGCGGCAATGATGAAGCGGTCGCAAGGGTCGCGGTGAATCAACGGCAGGGTCGTCGCAGCTACGCACAGATTGGTATCCAAAGGAACCTCCAGCAGTCCATAACGCTCGGCAACGGCACGAACCCAGCGCGCCGGCGGCAACGGCAGATCGAGTTTCTTGTCGCGGACTTTCAGGGCGATCTCGAACGCACTGATGGAACAGTAGAACACCGATGCAGTCTTGGCTAATCGTTCACGCGTTGCCGATGTCAGCCGGGGATCGCCGCTCGGCAGAAACAACAAGGCGCAGGTATCGAGGATCATCGCGCCTCGTCTGGCCAATCAGCAGGAGTGAGTTCCTCGACCGGGTCGTACTTGATCCGCAACGCGCCAAGTTTCTTGTCGGGCTGGAGCCGGTTGACGGCCTGATGGGGCACGAGGTCGGCCACAGGATGACCGTTCCGGCAGATGACGAACCGGCTGCCCCGTTCCTCAATCTCGGACAGGAGCTTGGAAAAGCCAGTCTTGGCGTCGTGAACGTTTACCGTTTTCATGGCGCAAACTTAGCCCAGTTAGTCCACCACTGTCAATGACGCATCTGAGCACCGAAGAGCCGCTGTCATTCTGAGCGAAGCGAAGAATCTCTGAATTGCTTCGGAGACGCGCGCCGAAAACGACTGAGACCCTTCGCTTCGCTCAGGGTGACAAATGATGGCATGCTGGTAGTATTGACATATGCCCGTGGACAGGTGTAGCCACAGCTTGTGCGTTGAACTGGAATGTGTCGGTTCCGCTTCGCCCGGCCTGTTTCGGAAAAACTGATTATATATCGCTTGGCGATATATCAATTTGATGAGCGGGTACAGGACGGCTCAAAAGCAGTCGGTTTCTTCAAGCTCGCCAACGACCCGGCGAAACTCTCCGCCACATGGAACGACCTCGGCCTCACCGGCCGGCAACACGTCCGCGATCTCTGGCGACAAAAACACATCGGCACCTTCGATCTCCGATTCGAGACAACCGTGCCGCGTCACGGCGTCACGTTTGTGCGATTCTCCGACTGAAACGCCTCATGCTTGACTGCCCGGACGACAATGCCTATGGTTTGAAAGTGAAAACAATCCAAGTTGCAGGAATCGCGTTGCTGGTACTTGGTATGAGGATCTTGTCCGATGTGTCCGTGTTGGCAGAGAGCGGTAAGTTAGCGACTGAAAATGCCCGCGAACGGCAAAAGGGAGATCGGCTTTGCCAAGTTCGAGGTTATTTTGATGTCGATGGACGTCGCCTGAATTTCGTTGATGGAATTATTAGATTTTCACCCTATTGGGCTGATAGATGGGACCCGTATTCAATAGTCTGTAAGTTGGTCTACACCCCTTTCAATGCTACGCAACTGAAGGACGCCCGTTCCGGCCGTTGGATTGATATAGATTACCAAACGCTGCCGGCAGGATTTCCAGACGACCGAATTAAGGGTGAGCAACGCCTACCACGCGCACCTTGTGTAGTGATTGACATCGGAAACTGGCCCCTCGGTACTCCACCTGCGGGCACATGTACCAATGTTTCAATTGGAGTCAGGGGTTTTGTATCACCAGAAGAGTGGCGTTCTTTTACACTTTCATCGAATCAGATCAGTCAATGCACCATCAATCTGACAACTGGTCTTGTCGTACATGTACAGACTGCTGGCCAATACAAACACGGCGAACATGAGTTTGCTTGGGATATTTCAGTTATCGGTCGCTCATACGCCGACCCTTGGCCTATAAAAGTGCGTATTCAGCATTATAAGCAGTATGACATCTTTAAGGACTACGATTCTGGAGCCAACCACGATTTACAAGGCTTGACGGTAACGGAGCGTCTCTTTGTTCGTGGACTCATTGAGAAATGGGAAGATGCTGTACGACGGAAGAACCGACAAGAAATGATAAAGTTGCTTGAGAATGTAGCGTTGACGGAAGATAAAGCCGTACGAACCACCGACGCAGTTCTACAGAATCCAAAACAATATGGATTTTAATGTAGATGAATCACTAACTCTTCGTTGCTCCAGTACCGGAGACAACCAAAGGTTCCCAGTAGTTGTGGTCAGGCGGTAAGACAACCCAGATCGCCGTCCGCCTGAAACGCCTCGGCGTACGGCGCGTCGCACAAAAGCTCCGCTGCGATCTGGCGATTCACATCGAGAATCCGGTCGTCGAAGCCGCGACTGCGTTGCTGGCGGTTCCGGTGCTCCTGCGAGCGGTGATACAACAACAGCTTTCGTTTCCATTGCGCGGCGATTTCATCGAACGGCGTGAAGATGTCGCACCGGAACTCGGTGGTTTTCGGGTCGCGAAAGAGCAACGCTGGTAAGCCGGAACGTTTCCGGAACATAGCGTAGGCGCGACGATGGCCGACGTTGGTGTCATTGTAGTGCGGGAGGACGACCAGAGTCGGCGGCGCGGGGTCGAGTTCGCGTTGGATCGCGTCGGCGTCCTCGATGGGGTCGCCGTTGGCGTCTTCGGGGAGGCGAAGGAAGGTGAGCGCGTCGTCGGGCAGACCGAAGAAGCGGAGGCTGTCGCGTTGTTCTTGTTCGCGGGCGGCGGCCTTGTCGGCGGATGCGCAGAAACTGTCGAGCACGCCGCTGGCGCTGCCGCTGAGGATGGCGACGCGGAGGGTGTCGCCGCGTTGGTGGAAGAAGCGCATGGTGACGCCGACGGCGTCGAAGTCGTCCGGATGCGGCGCGAGGACGAGGATGCGTTGGCGCGCGGGCCAGTTGATGTCGGTGATGGCGCGCGGGTTCATTCGAGGAGACGCGAGCAGTACCAGAGCATTCGCGGTAGATGGAACGGGCCTTTCCACATGTTGCCCTTGAGTCGGACGGAGACGGTGCCGTCGCGGTGAAGATAGCCATACCATTCGCCGTGTTTCTTGTCGGGAAAATGCGCGAAGCTCCAGTCGTGGACTTTGCGGTGCCAGCGGGCGTACTTCGCGTCGCCGGTGAGTTCGTGGGCGAGGAGCGTGGCGATGATGGTTTCGTTGTGCGGCCACCAGAATTTCATGTCGTGCCAGTATTCCTGGATGGGCAGGCCGCGGAGGTCGCGGAAGTAGAGGATGCCGCCGTGCTCTTTGTCCCAGCCGCGTTTCCACATCCAGTCGAGCATGTCGCAGCCGAGGCGGACGAGGCGGTTATCGCGGCGGACTTTGCCTTCGTGCATGATGAACCACGCGCCTTCGATGGCGTGGCCGGGGTTGAGCGTGCGTCCGTCGAAGTGGTCAATGATCTCGCCGCGCGGGCCGACGACTTCCATGACGGCACGCAGCCGCGGCTTGACGAGGTAGCGCTGGATTTCCTCGATGCAACGGTCAATCCACGGCGTGACGGACTCGTCGCCGAGGTTGGCGCGGATTTCCTGCGCGGTCACGATGGCGATCATGCGCGGCGCGAGGCCGATCATCGGACGCTCCGCTTTCGCCGGCATGACGCCGGGGGTGAAGCTGTGGCGGAGGTAGGTGTTGAAACATTTCATCGCGTCGGTAGCGGCGCGGTCGTCGCCGGTGGCTTTGGCGTAGGCGGCGTTGGCGATGGCGGCGAAGGATTCGCTGTAAACGTAGCGCCGCATCCGGAGCGGTCGGCCTTCGCGGGTGACGGTGAAATACATTTTGCCGTCGGGCGCGTAACAGTGGCGACGCATGAACTCGATGCCGCTGCGGGCGGCGGCGAGCCATTCGGGGCGGCGTTCGATGGTGTTGTAAAGCGTGGCGAACATCCACGCGCCGCGGCCCTGGAACCAGACCGACTTGTCGGTGTCGAGGAGCGAGCCGTCGCGGTCGAGCGCGGTAAGGTAGCCGCCGTGTTTGCGGTCCAGTCCGTGACGGAGCCAGAACGGAATGACATCGTTCAGCAGCGTGTCGAGGTAGAACGTTCGAAGGGCGGCGCGGTTCATGGCGGCGAACGTAGCAAGTGCGATGTGGAATTCCAACTCACATCTTGGTATCATGCAGCAGCATGAACTCAATTGGATTCCTTCTTCGTGCGATCTACGCTTTTGGCGCAGATTCAATAGGCAGCCCATCCTCTTTGCGTGTCATTCCGAGCGTAGCGAGGAATCTCTGGAATCTTTCGGGCCGGAAGTTTGAGATTCCTCGCAGGCTCGGAATGACATTCATGGCAGGGTTGCTTGTGGCGTCGGTTGCCATTGGCGCCGAACGCCCAAACGTCTTGTTCATCCTGTGCGACGATCTGCGATGGGATTGTATCGGTGCGTCGGGCCATCCGTATTTGAAGACGCCGAACATTGACCGGATTGCGCACGAAGGCCTGCGGTTCAAGAACACGTTCTGTACCACCTCGCTTTGCTCGCCGAGCCGAGCCTCGATTCTCAGCGGCCTGTACGCACACACGCACGGCGTACGCGATAACTTCACCGAGTACCCGACGAAGATCGTCTCATGGCCGATGCGGTTGCACGACGAGGGCTACGCCACTGCTTACCTCGGCAAATGGCACATGGGCGAGGGTAATGACTCGCCTCGGCCCGGTTTCGACTGGTTCGTCACGCACAAAGCGCAGGGTAAGTATTTCGGCACCGAATGGAACATCAACGGCTTGCGTCACGAGACGACGCCGGGCTACTACACCACCGCTGTCACCGACTACGCGCTGGATTGGCTCAAGCAACCGGAGCGCGAGAACAAACCGTGGGCACTCTGCATCGGGCACAAAGCGCCGCACAGCTATTACACGCCGGAGGAGAAATACGCGCACGCCTTCGACAACGTCCGCGTCCCGTATCCCGACACCGCATTCCATCTCGACGACAAGCCCACATGGATCAAGCAACGTCTCTACACGTGGCACGGCATCTACGGGCCGCTGTTCGAATGGCGCAAGAAATTCCCCGACGACCGGCCCGAAGCTGTGAAGGACTTCGAGAACATGACGCACGCGTACTGGTCCACGATTCTGTCCGTGGACGACAGTGTAGGGCGGTTGCTCAAACATCTCGAAGCGACCAAGCAACTCGACCGCACCATTGTTGTTTTCATGGGCGACAACGGCCTGCTTAACGGTGAGCACGGTATGGTGGACAAACGCGCTATGCACGAGCCGAGCATCCGCATCCCGCTATTGGTGCGCGCCCCCGGCCTCAAGCCGAGCGTCGTCGAGCAGATGGTGCTCACGGAGGACATCGCGCCGAGCCTGCTTGACCTCTGCGGCGCAAAACCGTTGAAGAACATCCACGGCAAATCATGGAAGCGTCTCGTCCAACGCGGCGATCCGTCGTGGCGCAGATCGTTCTTCTACGAGTACAACTACGAGAAGCAGTTCCCCTACACGCCGAACGTGCGCGGCGTTCGCACGGACGAGTGGAAGTACATCCACTATCCGCACGGCGGCGGCGGCCCCGACCGGCACATGGCCGAACTCTACAATCTCAAGACCGATCCCGACGAGCGCCACAATCTCATCAAAGACCCCGCCTCTGCCGGCAAGTTGAAGGAGCTTCGAGCCGAGTTGGCCCGTCTGATGAAAGCCACCGGCCTGACGCGCGACACGATGCCGCTCGACGAAGGCGTCAAACAAGAACTCCCTTCACAATCCATTCGATGAAACTGACCACAGTAATTCTATTTGTAGCAGCCGCCATTGTTGTTGCCGACGAGCCGAAGTGGAAACCGCACGACATGAATCGGCCGCGCCCGAAAGTGGTTGACCCCGGCGCGCCGAAAACCGATGAGATGAAGCCACCGCCGCCGGACGCCATCGTTCTCTTTGGCGGCAAGGACCTCTCGAAGTGGGAGCGCCGCCCCGGTCCGAAAGACGCCGACAAATCACTGGAGCCGAAGTGGAAGATCGAGAATGGCTACGCCGAGATCGTCCCGAAGAGCGGCACCATCGGCACGAAGGAAAAATTCGGCGACTGCGAGATTCACATCGAGTGGGCGACACCGGCCGAGGTCAGCGGCAAAGGGCAAGGTCGTGGCAACAGCGGCGTCTTCCTGCCCGGCCATCAGGAACTTCAAGTGCTCGACTCTTACGACAACGACACATATCCCGATGGTCAAGCCGGTGCGATCTATGGGATGCACCCGCCGCTAGTGAATTGCTGTCGCAAGCCGGGCGAATGGCAGAGTTACCACATCACGCTCGAACAGCCGCGTCGCGACGCCCAGCGCAAGATGACAAGGCCGGCGTTTGTGACTGTCATCCACAACGGGATTCTGATTCAGGATCACGTCGAGTTGCGAGGTGAGGCGACGGAAGGGCCGCTCATTCTACAAGACCACAAGAACCCGGTCCGCTACCGCAATATTTGGATCCGCAAACTACCGGCGCGGTGAAATGATCATGTCATTCCGAGCTTGCGAGGAATCTCTGACTTCCCCTCCGGATGAATTGCAGAGATTCCTCACTTCGTTCGGAATGACATGTTGTTTGCAGATTACGGCTTGCGCGGTGACAATGTGATGGCGTGGCCTTGGGCCTCGCGTTTGAGTTCGGGATTGTGCGTGGCGTAACGATTCAACAACTGACGCAACAGCACGTTCTCTTCTCGCAACCGGCGCATTTGATATTCAAGCTCTTCAGAACCGGTGGCAACGGGTGCAGGCTTGGCTTTGGCAGTGAGTTCCTGGCGAAGCGAGGTGACTTGTCGTCGCGCGTCAGCCAATTGCCCGGCGAGCCGTTCATTTTCTTTTTCCATCCGTTGCGTGGACTCCGTTCGTGGTGCGGCAGTGGTGGATCGGTAAAGGACGCCGCGGTTGCCGTCGGCGCGCTTGACGCCAGCCAGTTGACGAGCGAGATCGCGGTTCTGGTCTTGCAACGTCGAGAGTTCATCGCCGAGCGTGCGCGTTCGGCTGGTGTTGGCAGCAAGCTGACTGCGCAGTTTTTCCAGTTGACGTGTAGCAGTGGACAACTGGCCGGTGAGATCGCGATTCTGGCGTTGCAGTTCCTCGTCAACGACAGCGACGGCAGCGGGTTTGGTGTAGAGCGTGCCTTTGTTGGCAGCGGGTGAACGAGTGTCCTTGGTGGCGAGACGCGCGAGAAGAGCCTGACGCTCGCGCTGCAACGATTCGATCTGGCTGGCGCTGCTGGCACGGGTTGTGTTCAGTTCATCACGGAGCGTCTGCAATTCCGCCGAGGTGTTTGCCGCGCCGGCATTCGCACGTTTGGAGTCGGTCAACTGGAGGGCGAGAGTCTGGTTCTCTTTCTTCAGTTGGTCAAGCTGTGCTGTCTGTTTCTGGCTGCTGCGGTCGGCGGCGGCGCGGGTCTCCATGAGTTCGGTGCGCAATTTCTGGAGATCACCCGAACCGGCGGCGGCAAGGCGTTGCGCTTCGGTCAACTGCTGGCGAAGTGCGGTAACCTGTGTGGCCAGTTGTGTGGCGCGTTCCGCTTCGGTGCGTGTCGTGGCAAGTTGAGCGGTCAGTTGCGCGTTTTGTTTTTTCAGGTCGTCTGCTTGAGCGGTTGCCTTGGCAATCTCCTTCCGCAGTTTGTTCTGGTCTTCGATCTTGGTGCTGCGGTCGGCGAGTTGCTTTTGCAGGTCGGCGATTTGCTGGTTCATCTCCGCAAGACGACCGGCAAGCTCGGCGTCTTTCTTGTTGAGGTCGGCTTGGGCGGTCAGTTGCGCAGCCTTCGCGCGTTCGACGTCGGTGCGGGCTTGCGCAAGCTCGGCGCGAAGTTTGTCGAGTTCGGCCGCGCTGGGGCTGGTCGTGGGCACCGGCTTCTTGGCAGCATGCAATTCGCGTTTCAACGTTTCGATTTGTTTCAGTGCCTCGGTGAGATCGGTGCGGAGTTGCTGGGTCTCGGCGGAGTCGGGGATGCGTTTTGACGGCGCGACAAACGTGGCGGACAATCCCGGCGCGCTGGGGGCGAGGTTGGGTTTGATGGCGTCAATTTGTTCGGCGCAGTATTCGAGCCGGAACTGGATCAGATGCGCGTTCCATGCGGGGGATTTCTCCTTGATGCCAAGAAGGATGTTCTGCGCTGCGCTGAACTTCGTGTAGGCGGTTTTCCAGTCAGACTTGCCCTTCGCGGCATCGCCTTCCTGGATCAAAAGAAAAGCATCAACGTACTGCGGGCCGGGGTCGTCGGCAGCGAGCGCGTGACCGACCGCCAGCGTGAACAACAGGGCGAGGACGAGAAGATGTTTCATGGCGGATGCTTGTACCTCAAAACCGGCAGCTTGGCAATCCCGACAACTGTGTTACCGTTTCGCCCGTGAACCGCAAACCAGAACTCGTCGCTCCCGCCGGCAATATGGAGTGCGCGCGCGCCGCCGTCGCCAACGGCGCCGACGCCGTCTATTTTGGCTTGCCGCGGTTCAACGCCCGGATGCGCGCCGACAACTTTACGATGGCGCAACTGCCGGAGTTGGTGAAGTTCCTCCACGACCGGGGGCGTCGCGCCATTGCAGTGCTGAACATCCTGGTCTTTCCTCGTGAACTCGCCGACGCGGAACGCGAACTCGTCGCGCTCGACAGGGCGGGCGTTGACGCCGTGATGGTGCAAGACCTCGGCGTCGCGGTACTGGCGCAAAGGCTCGGTCTGAGGATGGAGATTCACGCCTCGACGCAGATGACTGTCACAAATCCCGAGGCCCTAAAACTCATCGCAAAGCTCGGTATTAAGCGTGTTGTGCTGGCACGCGAGTTGTCGTTGAAGGAAATTGCCGCTTTCAGAGTATGTCATTCTGAGCGAAGCGAAGAATCTCTTTCCGGAACGACAGAGACCCTTCGCTCTGCTCAGGGTGACAAAGTAGCGGGGGTGGAACTGGAGGTCTTTGTCCACGGCGCGCTCTGCGTCGCGTACTCCGGCCAATGCCTGACGAGTGAGGCGCTCGGCCAGCGCAGCGCCAACCGCGGCGAATGCGCCGCCGCGTGCCGGCTGCCATACGACTTGATCGTGGACGGCGCGCTGAAAGACCTTGGCGCTTGCCGGTATTTGCTGTCGCCGCAGGACCTCGCCGCCGTGCGTCATGTTCCGGATTTGTTCCGGCTGGGAATCGCGGCGTTCAAAATCGAAGGACGCTTGAAATCGCCGGAGTATGTCGCCGCGACGACGCAGATTTACCGGAAAGCGATTGACGGCGCCGCTATCACGCCGGCGGATTGGTACAAGCTGGAGATGACGTTCTCGCGCGGTCTGTACACCGGCTGGCTTCACGGCGTGAATCATCAAGAGTTGGTGCAAGGAGAGTTCGGCTCAAAACGCGGGCCGCTCGTCGGCACGATTCGCAGCGTCAGTTACGATCACGTTGACGTGGAGATCCGGTGTCCGTTGCGGGCGGGCGATGGCGTGCTGTTCGAGGGAGAGAAGGAGCAGGGTGGACGCGTCTGGGAAGTGCGCGAAGCAAGTCTCTATTTCGAGCGAGGCAAGATTGAGTTTCGTGCGCTGAAGCCCGGCGACAAAGTGTGGAAGACGAGCGACCCGCAACTGGAGAAGGAATTACGCCGAACTTTTGTCGGCGAGATTCCGCGTCTGAAACAACCGCTCGACATCCGTGTGACCGGCAAGGCGGGCGAGCTGCTGGTGTTGGAGGCACGCGGTGTGTCGGTGCGCTCGGCGATGCCGTTGCAACCGGCGCAGAAGCGTCCACTGACGACGGAGTCGTTGCGTGAGCAACTCGGGCGGCTCGGAGACACGGATTTCACACTTTGCAAAGTGTGTAACGAGTTGGTCGGCGAAGTGATTTTGCCGGTGAGCGAATTGAACCGTTTACGGCGGGAGTTGGTAGGAAAACTGGGGGATTGTAGCCGCGAGCCTGCTCGCGGCCGGTTGAAGAGGACGCAAATCATAAGCGGCCGCGAGCAGGCTCGCGGCTACAGCGCGGATACGAAGCCTCGTCTGATTGCATTGTGCCGGACGATGGAACAACTTGCGGCAGCGCTGGAGTTCGGCTGCGCGACAGTCTATGCGGACTTCGAGGACGTGCGCCGGTACGCTGATGCGGTGACGTTGGCGCGCGGGCGGGCAGAGATTTTTCTGGCGACGCCGCGTGTGTTGAAGCCGGGCGAGCAAGGTTTGTTGAAGACGGTCTCGCAGGGTGATGGTGTGCTAATTCGGAATCTCGGTTGCGTGGAGTGGCCAGTGCGAAGGGTGGGGGATTACTCACTGAACGTGGCGAATGCGCTGTCGGCGGAATTGTTGATTCGCGCGGGACTGGAGCGCGTGACGGTGTCGTACGACTTGAACGGCGAGCAGGTGGTGGATTTGTTGCGGAGTGCAACGGCGGAGTGGTTTGAGGTGGTGATTCATCAGCATCTGCCGATGTTTCACATGGAGCATTGCTTGTTTGCAGCGTTTCTGAGTGGCGGAACAGATGCGACGAACTGTGGGCGTCCTTGTGACCGACACAAGGTGGAGTTACGCGACCGGGTCGGAGCGCGACACCCGGTGCAAGCGGATGTCGGCTGCCGGAACACGGTGTTTCATGCGCGGGCACAGAGCGGCGCGGAGTGGGTGAAACGATTTATGGAAGCAGGGGCGCGGGTGTTTCGCGTGGAGTTGCTGGACGAGGATCGCGAGCAGGCGCAACGAACGCTGGAATGTTATCGCGACTTGATTGCGGGACGATTGAGTGAAGCTGAGGTGACGCGTCGGTTAAAGACGGCCAATCAACTCGGAGTTACGAGCGGGACGTTGACGGTGCTTGGTTAGTGGCCGCAGCAACCGCCGCCACCGTGGTCGTGAGAATGCTCTTCTCCGCCGCCGCAGCCGGAACAGCTTCCACAGGCCGGTTGCAGATCTTCGTCGGTAGCCTCGCGCATGCCGGTTACCTCGACATCAAATGTGAGGTCCACGTCAGCCAACGGATGATTGGCATCGAGGGTGACGTGGCTGTCGGTGATCTTGGTCACCATGAGAGGCACAGGGCTGGCGTGGGAACGAAACTTGTCGCCGACCTTGATGTCCTTGTTGGGAAGACGGTCTTTGGTAACTTCAAAGACGAGGTCGGGATTGCGAAGGCCGTAGGCGTCTTGGGCTTTGACCTGGATGCGTTTCTTGTCGCCAGAGCTGAGCTTGGCCAGTTCGGTTTCGAGGCCGGAGATGATTTGGCTTTGCCCCTCGACAAACGACATTGGGGAACGGCCAGCGGAACTGTCAAGAGTCTCGCCCTTGGGGTCCGTCAGTGTGTAGTGAAATGAAATAACGCGTGTGCTCATATTGTCCTTTCGTATTTGAACCCGCGGAACATACGCAGATTTCACAGGTTGTCCAGTGCCAGAAAGAGGTTGAACCATGGCACGACTGCGGCTAGATTCCGCCCCCACAATGAAGCCAAAACAAAAAGATGCTGTTTCAGTGACCAAGGACCCGAAGACGCCCGCCACGGGCACAAAGGGTTGGCTTGGTTATCGCCCCGAAATCAAGGTGCTCGATTGCACCATCCGCGATGGCGGTCTGATGAACGACCACCGTTTTCCCGATGAGTTTGTGCGCGCTGTGTACCAAGCCGATGCCGCCGCCGGTGTGGATTACATGGAGATGGGCTACAAGGCTTCCAAGAAGGTGTTCCGACGCGACGAACATGGCACGTGGAAATTCTGCGACGAGGACGACATGCGCCGCATTATTGGCGACAGCAAGAGTCCCGGAACGAAGATTTCCGTCATGGCCGATGCGGAACGCACCGACTACCACGACGATATCCTTCCGAAGAAGGACAGCGTGGTGGACATGATTCGCGTGGCGACCTACATCCACCAGATTCCGACCGCGCTCGACATGATCAAGGACGCCCATGACAAGGGCTACGAGACGACGATCAACATCATGGCCGTCACCGCCGTCCCGGAGAACGAACTCGACAGCGCGCTCGAACTGCTCGTCAATTCCGAAGTCGGCACGATGTACGTCGTGGACAGTTTCGGCAACATGTACAGCGAACAGATTCGCGATCTGGTGCGGAAGTTCCTGCATCGCGCCAAGCCCGCCGGTAAGGAAGTGGGCATCCACACGCACAACAACATGCAGCTTGGCTTCGCCAACACCATCGAAGCGATCATCCTTGGCGCCAATCTCGTTGACGCGAGCATCTGCGGCCTCGGCCGCGGCGCGGGCAACTGCCCGATGGAACTGATCCTGAGTTTCCTGCACAACCCGAAGTTCCGGCTCCGTCCGATCCTGCATTGCATTCAGAACACGGTCGAGCCGTTGCGCGAGAAAGTGCGCTGGGGATTTGCGATTCCCTACATGCTGACCGGTTGCCTGAACCGACATCCGAAGACCGCGATGGATTTCATGGAAGGCAAGGACTACCAGAACATCGTCCGCTTCTACGACGAAGTTATCGCCGACCAGTAGCGCCATGAAACGGGAACAATGGCAGGCGTTCAAGCGCGCCGCAAAGCGCCAGAATGACGGCCCGATTCCGCTGGCGTTGATCGTGGACAGCCCGTGGATGCCGGGACATCTCGGCATCGGGCATCTCGATTACTACTTCGACCCGGAAGTCTGGTTTCAATCGAACCTGAAGATTCTGCAGGAATTCCCTGAGGTGATCTTCTTCCCGTCGTGGTGGGCTGAGTGCGGTATGGCGGCGGAACCGTCTGCGCTCGGCGTCCGCATCCGCTTCTGGAAGAACCAGACACCGAGCGAAGAACGCATCCCGTTCCGCCTCGACGACATCGAGCAGCTAACGCAGCCCGATCCGCACACCGACGGCTTCATGCCGTTGATTTTGCACCGCTACGAGAAGATGAAGCAACGCATCGCCGATGCCGGTTACACGATTCCCGTCGTCGCCGCTCGCGGGCCGGTTTGCACGGCGTCGTTCTTCCGTGGCGTCACCGACTTGATGATGGATGTCGTCGAATCGCCCGACCGCATCGTCAAACTGCTCGACATCACCACCAAGCTCACGATTGACTGGCTCAAAGCGCAGGCTGAAGTCATCGGCCCAAGCGTCGAAGGTTTCCTGCTCCTCGACGACATCGTCGGCTTCCTCGGCCACGAACACTACGAAGAGTTCGCTCATCCATATCTCAAACGCATCTGCGACGCGTTCCCCGCCGACTGGGTCAAGGTTTATCACAACGACGCCAACGTTTCCGCCTGCCTCGAACTCCTGCCCGACGCCGGCTTCGACGTGCTCAACTGGGGTAAACAACTTCCCGTCGCCGAGGCCGCGCGCCGCGTCGACGGACGAATGACGTTGATGGGCAACGTCAATCCGCTCGAGATCGGCGTCCGCGGGACGTCCGACGAAGTCGCCGCCGCCACGCGCGACGTCCTCCAGGGTGCCGGCGCGCATCCGCTGATCCTCTCCGTCGGTGGCGGTGTCAGCATGGGGATGCCCGCCGCCAACATTCGCGCTATGATCGCCGCGCTCGCCGAGTTCAACCAACAACGGAGGTAGTCATGCACGCGCTTCTTCTGGCGCTGACATTCTTCAGCTTACAGGATGTTCGTCTACTCGACGGTCCGTTCAAGGATGCACAGGAACGTGACCGCAAATACCTTCACGAGCTTGACGCTGACCGTCTGCTCCACAATTTCCGTATCAACGCCAAACTTTCCTCGATTGCCGAACCGCTCGGTGGTTGGGAAGCGCCGAAGTGCGAACTGCACGGCCATTTCGCCGGCCACTATCTTTCCGCTTGCGCGCTGATGTACGCCAGCACCGGCGACGAAAAGTTGAAGGCGAAAGCCGACTACATCGTTGCCGAATTGGCCAAGTGCCAGAGCCAATCCGGTTACCTGTCGGCGTTCCCCGAATCGTTCTTCGACCGTGTGGACACCGGCAAACCGGTCTGGGCGCCGTATTACACGCTCCACAAGATCATGGCTGGTTTGCTCGACGTGCACCAGCTCTGCGGCAATCAACAGGCGCTCGATGTGCTGGTGAAGATGGCCGGCTGGCTCAAGCCGCGTGTTGACAGGCTCGGCCACGACCAGCAGCAGAAAGCCCTCAACAACGAACACGGCGGCATGAACGAAGTGTTGGCAAACCTGTACGGTGTCACCCGCAATCCTGATCACCTGAAACTGGCTCGCGCCTTCAACCACGAGATCATCTTCGAGCCGCTCGCGCAGGGTGTTGATAAACTCAACGGTCTCCACGCCAACACCCAAATCCCGAAGATCATCGGCGCCGCCCGCGAGTACGAACTCACCGGCGAAGGCCAGTTCGCCGCCATCGCCTCGAACTTCTGGAAGTATGTCGCCCTCGACCGGTCCTATTGCATCGGAGGCCACAGTGACAGCGAGCATTTCTTCCCACTCACCGACTTCGCCAAGCACCTCAGTCCCGCCACCGCCGAGACCTGCAACACCTACAACATGCTCAAGCTCACGCGCCACGTCTTCACATGGGAGTCGAACCCGCGCTACATGGATTTCTACGAGCGCGCGCTCTTCAACCAGATCCTCGCCTCACAAGACCCCAAGAGCGGCATGATGTACTACTTCGCTTCGCTCAAGCCGGGCCACTTCAAGAACTACAATTTGCCCAACGACTCCTTCTGGTGCTGCACCGGCACGGGCGTCGAGAACCACGCCAAGTACGGCGACACCATCTACGCGCATGACGGCAACACGCTCTACGTGAACTTGCTCATCGCTTCCGAACTGACTTGGAAAGAGAAGGGGATCACCGTCCGCCAAGAAACGAGATTCCCAGAAAGCAACACCTCGCGCCTCACGTTCAAATGCGCCAAGCCGGTCAAGTTGACCGTCAAGGTGCGCGGCAAAGACTACAACCGCGAGTGGCGCGACGGCGACAAGCTCGACATCGAGATTCCGATGAAGCTGCGTATCGAGCCGTTGCCCGGGGAGCCGAAGATCGTCGCTTTGTTCTACGGCCCCATCACCCTCGCCGGTGAACTTGGCACGCAAGGCTTGGACAAGATCAATTTCTACACGAAGAAGCAACTCGACCTCGCCAACGTGCCGACACCCGACGTGCCGGTGTTGATGTGCGAGCCGGCGGACCTCTTGAAACACATCGAGCCGGTGTCCGGTCGGTCGTTGACGTTTCGCACAAAAGGCATCGGACATCCGCACGACGTAACGCTTTCACCGTACTATCGCCTGCATCACCAGCGGCTCAGCGTTTACTGGAAATGTTTCAACGAGGTCGACTGGCGGGCGAAGCAAGCCGAGGTTGAAAAAGTAAATGCGATCCGCAAAACCTTGGAGGCGCGCATCGTTGACGAAGTCCGCCCCGGCGAGCAGCAACCCGAGACCGACCACAACTACAAAGGCGACAAGACCCGGACCGGCTACTTTCACGACCGTTCCTGGCGCGACACGCGCACGTGGATCAGTTACGAAGTAAGAGTGCTGCCTGACAAACCCATGACGCTCCGTTGTACCTACTGGGGCGACGACGGTGGCAATCGCATCTTCGACATCCTCGTGGACGGCCAGAAGATCGCCGAGCAGAAACTCCATCGGAACAAACCCGGAACATTTTTCGAGGCCGACTACGCCATCCCCGCCGCGCTTACCCAAGGCAAGCAACAGGTGACGGTGAAACTCCAAGCGCACAAAGACACCATCGCCGGCGGCCTGTTCGGTTTGCTGGTGTTGAAATGAGTGTCCACGCTGTCACCGGTGCGTTCGGCTACTCGGGTAAGTACATCGCCCGCCGATTGCTCGACGCCGGACATCAAGTCGTTACCCTGACCCACTCAGCCCGTTCTGACAATCGGATCCACGCCTTCCCGTTCAACTTCGACAAGCCCGACGAGTTGGCGCACTCGTTGGAAGGCGTCTCGGTGCTCTACAATACCTACTGGGTTCGCTTCAACTACCGCACGTTCACGCACGCCGACGCCGTCCGCAACACGCTCACCCTCTTCGCCGCCGCCAAGCGCGCCGGGGTCGAGCGCATCGTCCACGTCAGCATCACCAACCCTCGCGAGGATTCCCCGCTCGAGTACTTCTCCGGCAAGGCGCGGCTCGAACGGGCGTTGATCGAGTCGGGTATCTCGCACGCCATCCTCCGGCCCACCGTCCTGTTCGGACGCGAAGACATCCTCATCAACAACATCGCCTGGGCGCTGCGCCGATTCCCCGCGTTCATGGTCTTTGGCGACGGCCAATACCGGATCCAGCCGATTTACGTGGACGACCTCGCCGCGCTTGCCGTCCGCGAAGGCGCGAGCCGCGGCAACGCGATCATCAACGCCATCGGCCCGGAGACGTTCAGTTATCGCGGCCTCGTCAAGCAGATCGCTCAGATCATCGGACGAGCGCGCCCCATCGTCAGCGTGCCGCCCGGCCTCGGCTACCTTGCCAGCCGCGTCATCGGCTGGTTCGTCAACGACATCTTCATCACCCGCGAAGAAATCACCGGCCTGATGGGCGACCTCTTGTACGTGGACGCGCCGCCTGCTGGGACGACGAAGCTGACCGAATGGGCGCGCGAACATCGCGATGAGCTTGGCCGGCGTTACGCCAGTGAATTGGCACGCCGTCGGAAATCGTAATCACGGCGGGAGTACGCGGACGCGATAGAAGCGACGGGAGAGGGCAGTAGCGGAACTGTCTGTGATGCTGATGGTGTATTGGCCGGCGGCGGCCGTGATCTGGGCGCCGGGCAACGGTTGCCACGAGCCGCCTGCCAAATCAGCACGGTATTCGACTTGATAGGTTTTTCCGGGGACACTTGGCCATGTGAGTTGGTAGTTCGAGGCGCTAAGGGTAACCTTCAACATCGAAGCGGCCAGCCGTGGATCAGTGCCGGCGAGGTACTCGTGCAGATTGATCTGGCCGTCGCCGTCGGGATCAGCGCTCGCAGCGGACAGGGCATTGGTGGTCTTGCCGCTACCGCCGAAGTATTGCTGCCGCCAATAATCCGGGACGCCGTCGCCCACACTGTCTAGCCACGATGCAACGAGTCTGACTTGGCCGGCAGTGTTGGTGTTGATGACACAAACAAGGTTCGTGTTTGGCACGGTGCCAACGCTGACGCCGTTGTAGGTCAACGCCCCGGTGTAGGTGAACAACGTGTAGGTGGTGTTCGTGAACCCGCCGGCGTCGGTGATGTTGAGCGTGCCGGCGAGGGTGAGGTTGCCGGTCACGTCAATGCGGTCGCTGCTGGTGCCAAGTGCGAATTGCAGTAACGCACCGGCGGCGGTGGTCAGGCCAGCGCCCAGCGTTCCCGCGCCGGCGAGGGTGGCGTTGCTGGCGACGGTTACGGCGCTGGCGGTGAGACGACCGCTCAAGCGCAACGTGCCGTTGCTGATGATGGTCGCGCCGGTGTAGGTGTTGGTGCCGGCGAGGATGAGCGTGCCGGTGTTGGTTTTGACGAGGGGACTGCCGCCGTTGAGTTGTGCGAGGTTTTGGAGTGTGCCGTTTCTGGCGAGGAAGGTGATGGTGTTTGACGAGGAACCGATTTCATTGTTGTTCATGTTGAGCGTAGCACCGGCGAGGTTGACGATGCCGGTCGCGGTTACACCAGAGGAAAGGATGTCGGCGCTGACGTTGAGTGTGCCGTTGGACAAATTCAGGACGCCGGTCACCGTGCCGATAGTGTTGGTGGCGCAGCCGAGGAAGATGTTGGAGGCGACGGTGGCGGTGCCGCCGTTGAGGTTGAAGACGCCGGTGACTTTCTGGGTGTTGGCGATGTCGTTGTCGGCGCTGTAGCCGAGGAAGAAGTTGGAGTTCACGATAAGCGCGCCGCCGTTCATGGTGAGAGTGCCGGTGTAGGTCGGGGAATTGTAGGTGGTGCCCGTCGTGGAGTTCAGGGTGGCGTAGCCGAGATAGATGTTGTTGACATCCACGGTGCTGTTGTTGCCGCCGAAGATGAAGGTGCCGTTGCCCGTGCCGTAGGTCTGACTGGCAACACTTGCGCCGATGCCGAGCGTCAATTGGTTGAGGCGGGCGTTCACGGTACCGCCGCCGGTCGTGATGGTGCCGCTGGATGTGCTCGATCCGCCGCCGCCGTAGCCGACTCCCGCGAGGCCGGCTTGATCACCGATGTAGATGTTTGCGCGACTCGTGCCGCCGGCGACGCCGCGGATGGTGAGGTTGGAAGTCGCGCCAGCGAGGAATGCCATTGTGCCGCTGTGTCGAGCGCCGCTGATCACAATGCTGTTCGCGTTGAATGTGTTGCTTGCTCCGAGGCTGATCGTGTCCGTTCCGGAACCGTTGGCGCTGACGCCAAGGAGGATGTTGGTGGCGGTGATGGTGGTGTTGGTGGCCAGCGAGAGAATGAACTGTCCCGCCACATTGCCCGGCTTGCCGCCGATGAGCGCGGCGATGAAACTGCTGACGTTGGCGTTGAAACTGGACAGGCGCGACAGGTCGAGGACAGCCAGCGCGGTGCCCGCGTTGTTGGTGCCGCTCGGCTCGATGGAAACTGAGCCACTCGGTGCGTTGATAGCGAGCAAGCCGCCGCCGGCGAAGGAGACGCGCGTGGTCGCGGTGATGGTGCCAATCGTGTTGCCGTAGTTGCCGACGCCGAGCGCGATGCCGGTAGTGGCGTTGCTGATGGTCAACGTGCTGCCTGCGGCGATGCTGACGGTGTCGGTGGCGACGCTGAGGGACTTGAAATTGAGGCTGGCAATCGTCTGGTTGTAGCCATTCAAGTTGAGATGACCGACCGTTCGGTTCGTGCTGCCGATGACGACATCGGTGACGGTCGGCAGGGCGTTGTTGACGCCGAGGGTGAGAGTGCCGGCGTTGATGGTCGTGACGCCGGCGTAGGTATTCGTCGCGCCGAGAGTGAGCGTGGCGGTGCCGTCTTTGATCAGCCCGGTGTCCGCGGTGATTGGCGTGTTGATGGTGGTATCGCCGGCGGCGGTAATGATCATCGCGCCGCTGGCGTGCTTCAACGCGCCGCCGTTGAATGTCCATGTGCCGTTGGTCGTGGTGATGTGATTCACTTGCTGGGTGCCAACAACCGTGATGGTGTAGACGCCGCCAGCGCCGACGAATGCCGTGTCGTTGCCGAGCGGCGGCCAAACAAGTAGCGGGCTTGAACCCGTGGCGGTGGACGACCATGTCGCGGTCGTGCTATCCCAATTGCCGTTAGTCGGCTGCAAGCCAGCGGCGGCAGAGGTGTCCCAATACCACGTCGAGGGGAGGACCGTGACGACCACTCCGGCGCTTGCCGTGTTGGTCGCCGCGTCGGCAACGGTGTAAAGAAACTGGCCGGTGCCGTGGAAATTCGTGGGCGACGTGAACCTCGCGGTGTGACCGTCGGGCAACAGCACGACGGTCCCGTTGGTTGGATTGGCGACGGTGAAGACGAGATTGTTCGACGGTGTCGAGGTGTCGCTGGCGAGTGTTGTGAGGTCCACATCCACAGCGGTGTTTTGCGGCGTGGTAACGTAGCCGTCAATCGCGAGCGGCGGATCGTCCTCTGGAATCTGCCATTGTGCGAGCGGCGTGATCGCGGGCGGCACGATGGGCGGATTCTGGCCGGGCGCGAGCGGCACAAACCACACAGCGATGGTCGTGTTACTGACGCCGGTGAGATGAATCGCGAGCTTTTGATACGAGGCGTTCAGGTTCTGCCCGACCGGATCGGGCGAAGTCGGCAACGGTCGCGCGTTCATGATCTGAAACGTGCCACCGCTGCTGAGGATTTTAGCCCAGAGACGGTTGACACCTTGTGTCATCATCACGCTGGTGCCATCGGGCGAAACAGCGGCTTGGATATTGTTGCTCTGGTAGTGCATGAACCACCAGACGTTGGCGTTGGTCGCGCCGGCGATTTCGTCCTGCACCAGCGCCTGTTTGCGCTGCGGGCCAAGCAATTGAAAACCGCGCCACGCGCGCGTGACGTTTGTTACGACCGGCGTGAGGTCCATCACGGACAAGGCGCGCACGCCGGTTTTGCTTTGGAAATTGAGCACCGGCGCGACCGGGCCGATGCCGGCGTCGGGGCCGTTGCCCGGATTGATGACGATAGTGTTTTGGCCCTCGGCACGCAGCCGGTAGTAGTCCCAGCGGTCAGTGCCCGCTGACGGAGTGGAACTGAAATAGCCGGGCAATGCGTAATCGTCCGAGCCGAGGTCCCAAGCCCAGCGGTTGCCGAGTGCTTCGAGCACAAACGTGCCGGCGTCGAGACAGCCGTGGACGGCACCCATCTCGCCGCCTTTGAACGAGAGCATCGTCTCGCTGGCGTCGCCCCACGACGAGCGGAACACGCCGACGTGCTGCGGTTTGTACGCAGTGGTGCCGGTCGGGCCGAGAAACAAGAAGTCGCTGCCAATCCCTTCGCTCACCGGGTCGCCGCCGCGATCGTCCCACCACAAGAGGCTCAACACGTCGGGGATGTTGTTCGTGCGTTCGTAACGAGCATACGCCGGCACATCGAAACGCCGCGCCCACCAGATCATTTGCGGTCCGCCGGACACGCCCGCGCTGCCGGCGTCGGCAAAATTGAAGTTCCGACCGTTCGCGCTGGTGAGCAGCATCGCGAAGAGACCGGCGTTGTTGAGGCCGTTGGTCGTGCTGAGGCCGAAGTCCGAACCGAGCGCGGACTGAAGGGCGGCGAGCATTCGGAAATTGTAATCGCTGGCGTAATCCCAATAGCCGGGGCCTTCGTACCAAGCCCCGTTGTCAGCGGTCCAATGGCCCATCACTGGCGCCTGCGAGGGGACTGTCTTGCTCAACACCTGTTCGGCCAAGGTTTCCGAGTCGGTGCCGACAGCCAGCGCGCCGAGCGTGAGGCCGCCGTTGCAAACCATGTTCCAGTTGTTGCCGGTCGAACGCGTCCAACCGACGTTATTGCTGAACTGGGTCAGTCCGGGGGGCAGCCCCTTGGTGGTGATGTTGGTACGGATGAACGTTCGCTGCGCCGGCGTCCAATACTCATAGAACCAATCATAAGCGAGACCGAATGCGCCCGTCATCTCGGCGGTGTCCAGAAAATGTGCCGGATGCCAGTCGGGGAAATTGCCGGCGGCGGTCAACTCCACCCAGGCACGTTCGGGAAAATTCGTGTCGCCGGAAATCTTCCAGGCGAGTCCGAGTAGATACATGCGATCCTTCACCGCACGGCTCTGGGTGAGGATCGTTCCGCGGTTGTCCTGCGTGTACGTCACCGGCGCGGCGGCGAACAAATTCGTGGCGCTGCGGTAGAGCGACGCATACCACTGCGCTGGCTGCCCGTCCGGATTGTTGGCGACCTCCTGGCTCAGCCACGCAAACCGTTCCGCCGTGGCGAACAGCCGTGGATGCGACGGCGCCAGCGTGTTGAAGATGTTCGTTTGCGACGGCAACGGGTTGTTCAGTCCGGTGGGAATCAGGTAATCGGCGCCCATGACGCTGAACTGCGTCGCGCCCGGCGGCTGCCATGCAACGGAGTAATGATTGTTGTTCGAACCGGCTTTGTGCAGGAGTTCAACGTAATACTTCTGCCATGCGACCAGCGTCCGGCCGGTGGAGACTTGCGAAACTTGATTCGACCAGTCGCGGAAACCGGTGGCGGAAGCGACGGACGCGATGAGTTGTTTGTTGGCCGCGTTCGTGTCGGTGCTCAGCCACAATTGCGCCGTATCGCTGGCCGCGACAGCAAATGTGTAGAGGCCGTTGGTTTGCGGCATGAGGTAGCCGCGGAGCCGGGTGCCGACGTTGGCGGTCCAATTCGTCTGGAGACATTCGAAACTCAGGAACATCTCGCGTCCATCGGGTCTGTTCGGATAATTCGTCGCACTGGTCAACGCGCTGATCGCCGTGCCTGACAGGTTCGCCCAATGCTCGCGCAAAATCGAGCCGCGCTCGAACGGCATCATCGTTGGGTAGAGTTGCGATTGCGGGATCACCTCCCGTGTCTGGCTGGCACTGGCCCATTCGAGGCGAACGCTGGCGTTGCCGGTTTTCTCGATGTATTCCAGCCGAAGATTCACGCGCAGGCCTGCCTTGAGCGCAATCTGCCCGGCCATCTGCGCCGGTGTGGCGGCAAACAACCGCGAAACAATCAGGCGGTCGTTGACCCAGAGCGTCGCGCCGTCGTCGGCGTTGACGTAGAAGGTACAGGTTTCGTCGTAGCGCGGCTCAAGCTGACCCGACCAGCGGATGGAAAAATTGTTGTTGCCCAGACCGCCAACACCCGGCGAGCCGTTGCCCCAGTCGAAGTTCACCGTGGCATCAATGCGTGAGGTTTTTGTGCCGCTGAAGTTGGTGGTGGAAAAATAATCGCCGGTCAGCCCCGTCCCAGCGGCGCGGGCGGCTGCGGCACTACCCAACGCGATAAGAAAGAGGACTGAAACGCGCGACACGGTATTACTCATTACAGGTAATTGGATCATAACAAAATCCGCGCTTGGCAGCAACATGGCGAGGAGGTAAGAATACGCAACACGACCATGAAGAAATTTATCAACGACCCGAAGAACCTCACCAAGGAATTGCTCGAAGGTTACGCCCTCGCGTACTCCGACAAGATCAAACTCGTTTCCGAGAAACTCGTTGTCCGTGCCCAGCCTAAAGAACCGAGCAAGGTCGCGCTCGTTACGCTCGGCGGCGCGGGGCACGAGCCGGCGCTCAGCGGTTTCGTGGGGCAGGGGATGCTCGACATCAGCGTCGTCGGCGACATCTTCGCGGCACCGGCTGGACCGAAGGTGTTCGAGGCGCTCAAGCTCGCCAATCGTCCGGCAGGTGTTCTCTTCGTTGTGTTGAATCACGCCGGCGACGTGATGGCCTCCAACATCGCAATGCAGATGGCCAAGAAAGCCGGGCTGAACGTGAAGATGATTTTGACACACGAGGACATCGCTCCCGGCGCGAATGCGCCCGCCACCGACAAACGCGGCCTCGTCGGTTGCATCCCGCTCTACAAAGTCGCCGGCGCGGCGGCGGAGCAGGGGAAGTCGCTCGATGAAGTGTTCGCCGTCGCCGAGAAGTACAACAACAACATGGCGACGCTCGCCGTCGCGTTGAAGGCCGCGACGCACCCGGCCAGCGGCCAGCAGATTTTTGAGTTGGCCGACGACGAGATGGAGGTCGGGATGGGCCAGCACGGCGAAGCCGGCACGGGCCGCTCGAAGATGAAGACCGCCGACGAGACCGCCGACATCATGCTGACGCAGTTGCTTGAAGCGGTGAAGGCGAAGAAAGGCGACAAAGTCTTCGTGATGATCAACGGCGCCGGCGGGACGACGTTGATGGAGCAGTACATCATCATGCGCCGCATCGGTCAGGTGCTCGAACAGAAGGGTATCACGCTGGCCCGCGCGCGCGTTGGCGAGTTTCTCACCGTGCAGGAGATGGCGGGCTTTCAGATGCACGTCGCCAAGGTGGACGACGAACTTGTGAAACTGCTCGATGCACCGTGCGACACGCCGTATTGGGGCGAGTCCTGATGGAGACGGTCGGTTACGATGATGTTGTGCGGATGATCCGCGTCGCCGCGGCGAAAATCCACGCGAACGAGAAACTTCTCTCCGCGCTCGATGCCGCGACCGGCGACGGCGATCACGGCACGACCATCTGCAAGGTGATGGACGCTGCCGTGGCCGCGACGCAAGAGCGCGCCGGTAGCGTTGCGGAGTTGTTGGGCAAGGTTGGCTGGGAAGTGATGTGCGTGGACGGTGGTTCCGCGCCGCCGTTACTCGGCTCGTTCTTCACCGGCATGGCTGAAGGGGCTACCGGTCGTGGGCTTGATGTCGCTGCCGCATTTCAAGGCGGAGTGAAAGCGATGCGCGACCATTCGCAGGCGCAAATCGGTGACAAAACGATGATGGACGCGCTCTTACCTGCCGTCGCCGCATGTTCCGGAAATGTTCCGTCTGTCGCTTTGCAGGCCGCCTCCGAGGCCGCGACGCGTGGCGCGGAGGCAACGAAGAATATGGTGGCGAAGTTCGGGCGCGCGCGTAATCTCGGCGACCGTACGAAAGGTCACCAGGATCCGGGCGCGACATCGGTGTCGCTCATCTTCCAAGGTTTCGCAGAAGCAATGAACACATAACCTGTCATTCCGAACGAAGTGAGGAATCTCTGGAATTCTTCCGGACGAGAAGTTAGAGATTCCTCGCAAGCTCGGAATGACAAAGAAAGACGACGAAAGGAAACAGAACATCATGCCAGAAGCAACAGGCAATCAAGACGCTAAGGACTACGGAATCGGCATTCCACAGAAGTCGGAAGGCTACTTCCTCAAAGGCAACGCCCACGTGGATTGGGGCATCAAGGACCGTCTCTCCCGCATCTTCAACCCGAAGAGCGGTCGCACAGTGATGCTCGCCTTCGACCACGGCTACATCATGGGGCCGACGTCTGGGCTGGAGCGGATGGACCTCACCATCGTGCCGTTGATCCAGTATGCCGACTGCATCATGTGTACGCGCGGCGCGCTTCGTCAGATCGTGCCGCCGACGTTCAACAAACCAATCTCGCTCCGCTACTCCGCCGGTTCGACGATTCTCACCGAACTCAATGACGAATGTGTGATGAGCATCGAGGAGGCTGTCCGCCTCAACGCCTCGATGCTTGCCGTCATGTGCGCCATCGGCAGCGCGAGGTTCGAAGCCGCCACGATCCGCAACCTCGTGAAGACGATTGACGAAGGCACGCGCTTCGGCATCCCGACGCTCGGTGTCAACGCCGTCGGCAAGGAACTCGCGCGCGACGCCCGTTATCTAGGTCTCGCCACGCGTGTCTGCGCCGAGAATGGCGCGCACGTCATCAAGACCTACCACTGCACGCCCGGCTTCGAGAAGATCGTCGCCGCGTGTCCCGTCCCGATCGTCATCGCCGGCGGCAAGAAGCTGCCGGAGCTTGAGGCGCTGCAAATGGCGTACGAAGCCGTTGATCAGGGCGCGGCTGGCGTGGATATGGGGCGCAACGTCTTCCAAGCCGAGCATCCGATTGCGATGATTCAAGCTGTCCGTGCCGTCGTGCACGACAACAAGAAGCCGAAGGAAGCGTTCGACCTGTACCAGACGATCAAGAACCAGTAAGGGCAAGGAACGCTCGCAACGCCGTCGCCAGAAGAGATTGCGTCCGACGCCGCCCGGCCGCCGCCGATCCGCTTGACGAAGCATATTCTCTTGGCTACAACCTCTCCCATTGCCCGCGAAAACGATGAGGCGTCGAGCGGGCTGGAACGATGCGTGCGGAACTACAAACGCAGGTTGTTGAACTTGGGGGGAGTCACGAAACCCGACGGCACTCTGCTACCTCTCCGCTCCTTTGCGACGACTTCTTTTGATCCATCCCCCCGAGTCGCCCCCACGGCAAAGACAAGACCCACGGCAGACCCTCAACCCCAACATCACCGGCAGCACCAGCACAATAACGAACAACAGCCACATGGCCGCGCCAACATTGGAGCGGCCCTTCCCGTCGTTATCGGGACAGCAAGTAAGGAGATCAAGGAATGTCAGCTATCCAAAAAATGTGGCAGAGACGTGAGGAACTTATCCAAGCATTTCACGTTGCCATTATCACCGGCATGAGTGCAACTTGGCGTCGTTGCGAAAGCTTGGGGACAAGACCGCAAGAACCGGATTTTGTGGCGGGTCTGGTTATCGAAAGTACACCGCGCATCTACCATGCATTACGCTCGCGTCTTGGTGCGCACGGTGTTTCGGTGTCAATGGCCTCGATCTTTTGCCACCAGTTGCCACAAGTTACATTCGATTCCCATTCCAGGGCATCGTGTGAACTCGGTGACATTCTCTTCGCATACATCCATACACCGCGTAGCGGTCAATTAGTGAGAAATGCCATGTTGTTTCAAGCCAAAGCAACATCGAACCAGCCCTATCGCATTCGTGCCGCAGAACGTGACCAACTTTGCCTTTACTCTGAATGGCCAGATTTCACTTATACCCGGTCTGGCTTTCTCACTGGTCAAAAGCGATCTGTTACGCCAAAAACGCCCAACGCAGGCGCGCAGTATCTTCTTCTCGATGACCGTCCCCCGCACGATCCGTCAAGCGGACTGTTGGGTATTCCGGGAACCTATCCTGTGGGATGCTGCATCCCCGATGAGTTCTTGCGGGATCACAATCATCTCGCCTCCGAATTGTTCAGCCTGTTCATCTTCAAGACAGGCAGGCCGTTTCAAGATAGGGCCACGGCAGCCAGTAAAGGCGACTGGTCACAGGTTGTCTGGGACCTTCTTGAGATAGGAGTCCGGAAATCTTTCAATCGCCGACGTTCTGGCAGACATGACTCACCTCGGTTTCCGGGAGGCTCTCTTGGTGATCTCGATGGAGCGATTTTCTCAGAAGCTTCTTCATCGTCCGCATGCAGTACAGTCAGTGAAATTGTTGGGCAAGCTGGAGTGCAATTGTTCTATGGCGCCGGTGGTGACGTTCCCCCCGACAAATTCCGCGACAGAAATGGTTCGGATGATGGGCGAGGCGGTGTCTCGGTCGTCTTAATCGAAACTTCTGAGCGTGAGTCTGGGTAATTCTCAGAGAGGCGGGGCGAGTTGGTAAATGTTCCGGCGTTGTTTCGTCATCAACGGTCAGCGTCGGCAAATATTCCGGTTGTGTTCCGTCTGACATTCTGGCTCCGCCTGCGGCGGACGAGTATTGACTACTTGCTGCTTGTCGCTGTCGCTTCTGCTTCCACCTGCACCTTCATGACGCGGCGCGGTCAGGTGCCGGGCGGTTTGAGGCCAAAACGGATGATGAAGTGGCCGAAGTCGAGGACGCGCGGCGTGGCGCCCGGCGGCGGCTGGAAATGCGGGGCGAGCCGATAGCACCGGCCGCGTCCACGCACGCAGATGCCGGCGCGCACGAGGATTTGGAGGTGTTTGGTCGCCGCAGCAATGCCGAGACCGAGGAGTCCGGCGGCGTCCTTGGCGGCCCAGCCCTCGCCGCCATCGTGCATGGCGCTCAGCAGCACCCAACGTTGCGGAGAACTGACGGCAGCCAGCACGGTCGCCCAGTCGAGAACGGGCAGGTGGGATGGATAGGGAGGGATCTTGGCTAATTCTGGCATGGCAAACCTCGTTTTTTTGGAGATTACGGAAGTTTTTGCTGAAAATACAAGGGAAAATGATTCGTATAAGAAGCGTTATGGTTCTATCGCGAAGTGTTATGCTTCGTCATTGCAGTATAAAGAGTCGGTGTCGCAGTATTATACTTCGACAGTAAAGTATAAAGTGTTGGCATAATAGCATTATACTTCTATACCAAGATATTATGCTTCGGAATAGCAGCGTTATACTGTAACATAGATGTGTAACGCTTCTGGGAAGGAGAATAACACATCGTGCATGGAGCGTTGTCGGAGTAACAGCAGCGTCGCAACACCACTTGATTCGCTCTACCTTCATTCCGTCTGTTGACCACCCAAGAACGCGCGCAACGCTACCGCCGTCTTCGCTCCAATCCCCGGCACCGACGCGATTTCCTCAACGCTGGCTTGTCGCAACCGCTGGATCGAACCGAACCGCTGAAGCAACGCCAGTTTCTTCTGCTCGCCAAGCCCCGTGAACTCGTCGAGGAGCGACTCTTGAATCCGTCGTTTCCGGAGTTTCTGGTGGTAGGCATTAGCGAAGCGGTGTGCTTCGTCACGCAGGCGTTGAATGAGATGCAGGGCAGGGGAAGCGCGCTCCAGCCGCAACGGTTCGGTCCGCTGTGCCTGGTAAATCTCCTCGAACTGTTTTGCGAGGCCGATGACCGGAAGCTCGCTGATGCCAAGTCGCGTCAGTGCTGCCAAGGCGGCATTGAGTTGTCCGGTGCCGCCGTCCACCATCACAAGGTCCGGCACCGCGCCGCCTTCGTCGAGCACGCGGCGGTAGCGACGTCCAACCACCTCGGCGATGGAAGCGAAATCGTCGCTGCCACTTACAGTGCGGATACGATAGTGGCGGTAGTGTGCCTTGTGCGGTTTGCCGTCGCGGAAACAGACCGTCGAGGCAACGCTGAGCGTGCCGCTGATGTTGGAGATGTCGAACCCCTCGATGTGCGACGGCGATGTCGGTAGGTTCAATACGCGCTGCAACTCGGCCATCTCGGCGTTGCGATCTATCTTCGGCGAGAGGTCGCGCGCGAATTTTCGTTCGCGGGCCGCGCGGGCGATGTCGCGCAGGCTGGCGAGAACGTCGCGCAACTCCGCCGCCTTCTCGAATTGGCGCAGCTTGGCCGCCTCGCGCATCTGCGCTTCGATCTGCTCCTGCGCGTCCTTGTTGGCGCCTTCGAGGAACGCGCACGCCAACTCGACGCGACGGAGATATTCCTCGCGCGGCATCCCGGCGAGCGGCACCGGGACAAGATAGTTGGAGTACTTCATGTCCTTCGGTCGCGGCGCGCCGCCTTTGCCTTGAATAAGGACGCCGTACTTCTTCCGCGCCCATTGCAGCGCCAGCTTCACGGCAGTCGCGTGCGCGAACGGGCCGAAGTAACGCGCGCCGTCGTCCTTCTTGAGCCGCGCGAACTTGAACTGCGGATAACTCTCGTTCAGGTTCACCTTCACGAGCAGGAAACGTTTGTCGTCCTTGAAGATGATGTTGTAGTGCGGCTTGAATTCTTTGATGAGTTTGCCTTCGAGCAGAATTGCTTCGGCGTCGCTCTTGACGGTGAACGTCTCGAAATCGGCGATGGACTCGATGAGCGCGACGGTCTTCGGGTCCCAACGCATCGTGCGCGACGGCTGGAAGTATTGGCCGACGCGTTTGCGGAGCGAGAGCGCCTTGCCGACGTAGATGACGCGACCGAGCCGGTCGCGCATCAGATAGACGCCCGGCTTGTTCGGCAACTCAAGCGCCTTGGCCTTGAGACTGGTCATTGCAGGAGACTCTAGCGGAGAGCAGTGGTAGAATCAATGCCGTGAGCACGGCACGGCAGGTTGATCGTGAGTGTCCGCGAGATGCTGCACCAACCATCCCAGGAGTGCCACGCTCACCAAAGGCATCAACGTCAGCAACGACAATCCAAACGGCAACGCAACCCCATTCCCGGCACTGGTTGGGAACGTGTTTCCGTCGAGCCACAAGGCCAACCAGAGCCAGCGCCGTGCGGAAATCAACAGCAGCCCTCCCACAACGAGCGCCATCGTTGTTTCGCGTTGGGGCCAACTGTTGCGCCGTAGCCACAGGATTACTTGTGCCGCGGGAATCAGGGCAAGCACCCGGTAATGTTCCCACGAGACCGGGCTGACCACGAGACTGAGACACACGAACAACCCCAACGATTCTTCCGTGGCGCGTCGGTTCCAAATAGCCCGACAAACGACGACCACGGCAAGCGCCGGCAAAAGAAACGCTGTCACTGGCGCCAGCCATGCACAACGAACCAGCGGCGGCACCGAGATGCCCGACCACTTGACCGGGCCGGCGCCGTCGAACACGCGCCAGCCGATGCTTGTCAGTGATTGATTTGTCGCGACCGCGCAAAAGCCCCGATGGACTGATGGCGCGACATCCACAAAATATGCGCGCACGGCATCGAATCCGATCAACGAGACGGCACTCGCATAAGTAATCAGCACAGTCAACACGGTTGCGCCCGCCGCGCGCCAGTCCCGCCGCAGTGCCAGCAAGACAAGCACCGGCCACACTACCGGTTTCAATGTAAGCGCCAACCCCAACAACAGCCCAGCCAATACCCCATGCCCCCGACGCCACGTCCACCAGAACATCGCCAGTAACATCAGCAACGTAATCATGACTTGTCCTTCGACCAACTCCAAGTAGATCGGATACCAGACCAGGGAAGCCACTGTGGCTGCCAGAAGGGCAGGCAGAGGGAAGCGCACTCCCAGCACATTTCCAATCAAACCTATCGTTGCCGCAAGACAGATCAGTTCCATCACCAACCACGCAATACCAGCAGGCGGATAGTCCAGCAGTGAGAATGGAACGAACAACAGTAGCGCCGGCGGCGGATGCGGTGAGGGATAATCAAGGTTTGCTGCGGGCAAAGCCACCGAGAAACGGTTTCCCAATTCGGCAATTGTCAGATACGGGTGTCACACCCGTCACCAAAGCCCGTCCCATGAGATAGTCCTGAAGGAAATCGCGTCGAAATATCTCCGGTGACCCGATTCGCGGCGGGATCGCTTTCAATAGGAATACTCCGCAAATAAACGCTGCGCCGAACAAACCATACCGCAGCATCCGTGCGGCAGTTGTCGAGGACGTAAGCAACGTGGCAAGACGGTGCGGGTTCATGTTCCGGCCTTGTTCCATCTGCGTCATATCATTTTGTCGTTTCAGCGCTTGTTGGTGATCTGATTTTCAGAAAATCTAATGCCAAAGTCGCATCGGAGCGAGGACGTTTTGTGTTCAGACAAAATGAGAAATGATGGCGCCACTCAATCGGCTCTCGACTGACTAGGTCAAAATGAGGTATTTCTGAAACATGCAAGAGAGGATTCTTAGCGTTGTCATACCGGTTCGTAACCAAGCTCGCACTGTATCGCAACTGCTCGCGGCGCTTGGCCGTCTCGTCAGGCCGCCTGGTTGGCAACTGGAGATCATCGCGGTGTACACCGAATCCACTGACAACACGCTTCAAGTCCTGCGCGAGAGCGGCGTGCACGTTATCACCTGTGACACCATAGGGCCTGGCGCGGCACGCAACGCAGGGGCGCGGATGGCACGCGGAGAGTTGCTCTACTTTATTGATGCCGACGCGTGCCCGATTGGTGGTGACTTCCTTGTCCGCGCCATCGAGACTGCCGAACGTTTGGGAAACTTCGGTGTGCTCGGTGGAGCGATCGAACTTCCCGCGAATCAAGCTGGGAATCCTGTGGCGGTTGCGGACCACTGGGTTTGCTGGTTCAACTGGAGCGCCCAACGGCCGGCAGGTGAGAGCACCTTGTTCCAGCCGTCAGTCAGCATCGTCGTGCCGCGAGCGGTGTTCGAGGCGATGGGTGGGTTTGATACGAGGCTGAGGGTGCTTGAGGATTTTGAATTGCAACAACGCATGCTCGCCCGCGGGTTGCGGATTCATTACGAGCCGACACTGGCGGTAACGCACGAGGCGCGCAGTTCGCTCTGGCGATCTTGGCGACACGGTTGGTATTGGGGCGGGCCTTTCCGCTCCGCATACCTTGCTGTCATACCTCATCGTGGTTTCACTTTCCCTGTCGGGCATCCTTGCTTCTGCTTGAACATCCCTGTGATGTTCTTGCGACGGTTGCGGTTGGTATGGCGTTCGCCGCCACCCGCGTCCCGATGCTCCAGTTGGTGTTGTCTGCCGTTCATTGCCATCGCGATACTGATCTGGACACTTGGAGTTGTCTGGGGGCCAGACCAGCCCGCGGATTCGCAACCAGCACCCGTGTGAACTGCTATCTTGTTCTGACGCTCAGATCGGACCGGCGACTCGGCTATTTTGCATTCAGGTGTTTGTACTTCGGCAGGTAGCGGACCGGCATCTTGAGGGCGTCACGACGGAACGGCTCGGCGAGAACGTTCTTGCCGCCTTCGATGACCGCTTCGATAACACACGGCTCGTTCGATTTCACCGCCGCCTTTACCACGTCGCCCACGTCGGCGTAACTTTCCACCTTGAAGCCTTTCGCTCCCATGACCTCGGCAAGTTTCGCGTAGCTCGGGTTCTCTCGCAGGTTGGCCCCGACGTATCGTTCGGCGTAGTAGTCAATCTGGTTCTTTTTCTCGGCGCCCCATTCGTAGTTTTGGAAGACAACCGCGATGACGGGAATCTTCTCTCTTACGGCGGTCATGACTTCCGACAGTCCGCTGATTCCCCACGCGCCATCGCCCTGCAACGAAAACACAGGAAGGTCAGGCCGTCCCATTTTCGCGCCCATCGCCGCGCCGTAGGCGAACCCGCAATTTCCCCAACTGAGGGCGGAGATATGCCGCTTCACGTCGTTGAACTTCAGGTAGCTGTTGCACATTGAGGAGTTGTTCCCGATGTCGGTGGCCACGATGGAATCCTTCGGCATCGCCTTTGTCAATTCCATCAAGAATCGTCGCGGATGCATCAGCTTCGCTGTGGAAGATGACCATTGGGAGAGTTCCTTGTCCCAGATTTCCTTTTCCTTTTTCACTTCGGCGAGGCGAGCTTTGTTCGGCTTCAAGCTTGGCTTTGCTGCCTTAATGGCGGACAGCAGTTCTCGCGCAAATTCCGCCGCGTCCGCCATGATGCCCAGTTCCACCTTCTTGCTCAGTCCAAGCACGGTCGGATCAATGTCAACTTGGATGACCTTCGCTTCGGCCGGCCAATACTGGATGTCGTATTGCGGCAGGGTGCCGAACGGACCGAGCCGGCATCCGAGCGCGAGCACGACGTCGGCTTTGGCGATGGTGCGCATCGCGGCCTTCGAGCCGCAGTAGCCAATCGGGCCACAGGCCAGGGCGTGTTTCGCGGGGAACGTGTCGTTATGCAGGTAGCTGTTGCAGACCGGGGCTGTTAGATATTCTGCCAGCGCGACCGTTTCCTTGAGCGCATTGCCCTGCGAGATGCCGCCGCCGGCGAGGATCACCGGGTAGTTCGCGCCGGCAAGAAGTTTGGCGGCTTTCTCCAATTGTTCGCGCGACCCGCTGCCGCGACAGATGTCCATGGTCGGATAGATTTCATCCTCGCAAACACCGTAGAAGTAGTCCCGTGGAATGTTCAACTGCGTCGGGCCACTGAGCGCTTTCGCCATGTGGAAGCAACGACGCGCCAGTTCGGCCATGCGCTGAGGGTTGGGGAGGCGCACGCCAAACTTCACACTCCGTTCAAACATCGGCATCTGGTCGAGTTCCTGGAAGCCGCCCGTGCCGATTCCCATCGAGCCTGTCTCCGGAGTAATTGCCACGACTGGCGAGTGCGCCCAGAACGCCGCCGTCATGGCAGAAACGAAATTAGCGATACCCGGTCCGTTTTGCGCGATACAGGTCTGCGGTTTACCGGTCACGCGGGCAAGACCGTCCGCAGCGTGACAGGCCGCCTGTTCGTGCGCCACGGAGATGAAGCGGATGCCGGCATCGGGAAACAGGTCGAGCGCATCCATGTACGCTGAGCCGACCAGACCGAAGCAATACTTCACTCCCTCTGCGACCATTGTTTCCACGAGCGCTTCACTTGATGTCATCTTTACTTTTTTCATTCGGGTTCTCCTTTAGAAGGGTTGTTTGTTTTTCCCTGCCATGCTCATGCGGGAAGGAAAGGGAAGATGGCCCGGCAGCAACATGTGCCAGTAGATCTGGCGAAATAGCAGTTTGCTCCAGTGGTTGATGGCGGATCGCTTCAACAGCGGCAGCGGCCCGATCACAGGCAGCGGAAAGAGGCCCGGCAACGGTTCGGTGGTGTAGTTGTAGTCAATCAGGAACGCGCGATTGAAGCCGGATTCGATGAAACAATTGGCGTGGCCGTCGAATTGCTCGGGCAACGGTTCACCGCGGATATGGTGCTGGAGGTTTTCCACAAGCACGTCGCTCATGAAGTGCGCCACCGAGCCGGCTTTGGCAGTCGGTGCGTCGGTTGCGTCGCCGATCACCCAGACGTTCGGCCATTGTTGTGATTGCAGCGTGTGCTTGTGGGTCGGAACAAAGTTCAGTTCGTCGCCGATTCCTGATCGCCCCATGACCTCCGCGCCCTTGTTTACCGGGATGGTGACGAGCAGATCGTAGCCCACTTCGCGATTGTCGTAGGAGACAAGCGTGGTGCGCGCGTTGTCTATCTCGCACAACGCGAAATCCGTCACGAGCTTGATGTTCATCTCTTGAAGCAAGCCGCCCAGCACGACGGCGGCCTTGGGCTTGGTGAACGCGTGCGTCAGCGGCGTGGCCAATGTCAGTTCCACCTTGTCGCGCATTCCGCGCTGCTGGAAGAACCAGTTGCTCATGAAGAGAAACTCCAGCGGCGCGATGGGGCATTTGATGGGCATCTCGGTAATGCTGACCACCAAACGTCCGCCTGCCCATGTTCGCATACGTTCGGCAAGTGCTGTCGCGCCGTCCAGCGTGTAGAAGTCGAAGATGTTCTTGCGCCAGCCGCCGTCTTTCATCCCCGGCGTTTCTTCCGGCGCGATGCTGCAACCGGTCGCGATGACAAGCTGGTCATAAGAGATCGTGCGCGGCTCCGACGCCAGCTTAACACGGTTCGCCTGCGGCTCGATGGCTTCGATGTCGCTGAAGATGACCTTGGCAGTTCGCGGCAAAAACTTTCGTTTCGGTTTGACGACGTCAGCCGGCGCGAGCTGTCCGAAGGGAATGTAGAGGAAACCGGGTTGGTAAAAGTGGCGTTCCTCCCGGTCCACAACGATGATCTGCCACTCACGCGAGTCAAGCCGGCGAGCCAGCTTGTTGGCCATGAGCGTGCCGGCTGTGCCTGCGCCGAGTATGAGTGCCGTCTTCATCTTCCGTTTACACTTCGGTGACCGTGATAGCTTCGGACTCGCAGACTTGGATACAGCTTTGGCACGCCGTGCATTCCTCGGTGCTGACCACAACGATCTTGCCGTCCTGCTCCTTGTAGATTTCGACGGGGCAGATCTTCACGCACTCGCCGCAGACCTTGCATTTCTTCTCGTCAATGGTGATTACATACATGGTTGGTTTCCTTCAAATGACAATCGCCTTGCCCAGCAGGTCCATGACGCCGCTGATTTGCGCCTCGACGCCGTGGTGCTGGAACGCCACGGGGAACTGTGCCTTGCAGAGCGCGCAAGTGGTGGCGAGACAATTCGCGCCGGTCGCGCGGAACGCCTCGATCCGCGGCAACGCGCCTTTCATGCGGATGTCCATCAACTCGTCAGCGAGCATCCCGCCACCCGCGCCGCAGCAAAACGTTCGCTCTCGAATCGTGTCGGCCGGCATCTCGCGGAAATCGTTCACCACCGCGCGGAGAATCTCGCGCGGCTCCTCCAACATCCCGCCGGCCCGCGCGACGTTGCACGGGTCGTGGTAGGTGACCACGAGACTGTCGTTGGCGAACTGGTTCACTTTGATCCGAGCGTCGCGTAGCATCCGCACTGCAAACTCGCAGATGTGTTCCGTGTGGAAATCGAGCGGACCATTGAGCGTGTCCATGAACGCTTGTGCGGCGCGCCACGCATGGCCGCACTCGCCCATGACCATCCGCTTCACCTTGAGCTGCTTCGCGGAGTCCACGATTCGCTTGTTGACCTTCTTCAGGTGTTCGTAATTCAGGAATAAACCGAAGTTGCCACCCTCGCTGGCGTAAGTGCTCGTTGTCCAACTCACGCCGGCCGCGTGAAAGAGTTTCGCGTAGCCGATCATCGTGTCGGTGTTCGCGAATAAATCGGCTGACGGCGGCACGAGCAACACCTCCGCGCCTTCCTCATTGACCGGGATTCTGATGTCGGCGCCAGTTTCCTCTTTCATCTCTTCTTCGAGGAACTGGCAACTGTCACGCCACGCGGCTTCGGGAATGCCGAGGTTGTTGCCGATGTCGTGAGCTTTCTTGACGACTTCCGTGACGTATTTCGTCGCGACTCCGACCGATGCCATGATCTCGCGCGCTGCCATCGTGATCTCGGCTGTGTCAATGCCGAATGGACAAAACACCGCGCAACGCCGGCACTCGGAGCATTGATTGAAATAGACATACCACTCGTCGAGCACGTTATTGGTGAGGTCGCGATGCCGGTAAACTTTACGTAACAGTTCCGCGCGTGCGACGGGCATGTTGTTCGGATCGCCGCCGCCGAGAAAGAACTGACATTTGTCCGCGCACGCGCCGCAACGGACACAGATGTCGAGGTAAAGTTGAAGCGAACGGTATTTGTGGCGGAGTTCGTCGAGCTTGCGCAGCGCGACCGCCTGCCAATCCGCCGGCATCTCGGCTGGCAAGCCTAATGGCGTCAGGAGATTCGCTTTTGCGCGGTGTGGGACGTTAATCATGGTTCCACGGGTTCACGTGCCGCCGCTGTCGCGGGTCGTTCGTCTGGTTGAGTGTCGGGCTGAAGAAGAGGCCACCGAGGTGCATCAGCTTGCTGAACGGGATGTACGCCAGTAGAACGCACACGACGAGCAAATGAGCGACAAACGCCACGTTACTCGGAGGCGGCACGGGATGAAACGCCAGCAGGCCGGCGACGAACTCGCGCGCCTTCACGATGTCGAGGCCACCAAGAAACCGCATTTGATTACCTGTCACGATGACGAGCAGCAGGAGCGCCAGCGCGAAGTAATCTCCGAAGACTGAAATATAGCGCAGTCGCTCGACGAGCAATCGGCGGACGAGCAAGTAGAGCAGGGGCAACATCGCGAGGATGCCGACCGCGCTGCCGGCGAATGGAACTTCAATCGCCAACACCAATCCGGTGAAATGGCCGAGCGCCAGCAGCACTAACGCGAGATGGAACAGCCATGCCGCCACCCACAGCGGTTTGTCGGCGCGAAGAAGACTGCGAAACAAGACGACCTCGCCAGCCAGTCGTTTCGCAACGCCTGCGCCCGTGGTCGGTCCCGGCGTCAGCGGAATCTTCAACGGCACGGGCACGCGCAGCCATGTCGAGATGCGCCACGCCATGCCGAGCAGGAAGACTGCGAACGACAGGTAAAGCAGGTACGACATCACACGCAGCCGGTCGGCTTCGGCAGACCGGCGAGTTTGCAGGCGCCTTTGGCCGGACCGGTGGGAAAGAGTTGGTAGATGTATTTCAACTGGAAGCCGGTTTCCTTGCAGAGCTTGCGGATCATCGGCGCGGTGTTGAACTGGAGATAGTAGCTGCGCAGAAAGTTGATGACCTTCCAGTGCTCCTCGGTCAACTCGCCGATGCCCTCCAGTTGTGCGAACGCCTTGGCGACTTCTTCGTTCCATTTCGCTGTGTCCTGAATGAAACCGTCCTCATCCACTTCAAATTGTTGTCCGTTCAATTCGATCTGTGACATGGTGTGTTTCTCCGAAAGTGTTTACCAGCGGAACCGAACGCCGGTGCGCGCCCGTTCCAGCGCGCGGGCGTCGTAGCCGTCAATGACCTTGAACGACAACGGCAGGCCGGTGCGCTCGTAGAATTTTTCCCAGCCGATGCGGCTGATCCAGTCGCCCACGCGCTCGTCCTTGCGCGCGCCGCGCACCCACGCCTCGATGATGTTGCGGACGGCGTCGGTGACTTCGGGCCAGCGAGGCGGATTGTTCGGCAAGTACGGCACGACAACTTTCGCCATCGCGGGACCGTCGCCGGTGTTGGCCGCTTTGCCGCCGACAACGATGGCCACGCCGTCGCCGTTCGCGCTGCCGATGGGCGCCATCGCGGCGCACGCAACGGAACACGCGGGACAGTGGATGCAACGCTTCGGGTCAATCTCGACCATCTTCGGTCCCTTGGGCTTGATGGCACCGGTGGGGCAGACCGAGATGACAAGCTGGATGTCGCAGCCGCCGATCTTGTCTTCTTTGATGGGCGGCAGGTCGCGGTGAACGGCGACGATGCCGATGTCGGCGCAGGAGCCTTCGCCGCAGTTGTTGATGCAACCGGAGCCGGAGATCTTCAGTTTGGCCGGGTAACGTTCGGTCTTGAAGTCCCCGATGAGCATGTCGGAGATGGCCTTCATGATGGCGGCGGGATCGGAGGCAGCAAGGTGGCAGTGCATGTAGCCGGTGCAGCAGGTGGTGTTGTGCAGTGAACGGTTCGTGCCGCCGACGGGGTAACCGTTTTTGTCGAGCCGCGCGATGAGCGCGTCAATGCGTTCGCGCAGCACGCCGACGAACTCGAACGAGTTGCGTTGCGTGACGCGGAAGTAACCTTCGGAGAACTCATCGGCAAGATCGCAGAAGAGGCGAATAGTGTGGGTACTGAGGCGCGCGTTCGGCGGCATGCCGACGCGCACGGTGTAGCAGGATTCGCCGGTCTCGGAGTCGTGTTTGATGACGCCGGGACGGACGTGTTCGTGGGTGATCCATTTGCCGTAGTTCCGTTTCACGATGGGCGGAAGGTTGGCTTCGAGCGGGGGAATTCCAATGCCTGGCATGTGATGGCTCCTTATTTACGACGTTCGTCCCGGATTTCTTCCGGTTCCCAGTGGTAGAAGAGGTTTGTGCGCGGCTCCGTGATGTTCTTCGCGGATGGCTCAATGCGGACCAGCCGCAGGAACTCGTCGAACCCGATGCGTAACAGGAAATCGCCGAGTCGCTCCTTCTTGCGCGCGTGTTCGTCATAGACCTCGGTGAGCCGCTCGATGAAATCGAACACTTCCTTGTAGTCAGGAGGCACGGCCTTAATGAACGGTACGAGCACCTTGGCGAGCATCGGGCCGTACTTACCGCGCATCTTGCCGCCAACGAGGATTGCAACACCGCGATCGTCGCCGGGCCGGACACCGGGGATCTTGTTGATGCAATACATACAGCGCATACAACTGTCGCCGTCGAGACTCAGTCCTTTCTTCGCGTCCCATTGCAGGCAACGACCGGGACAGCCGGCGCAGATGGTCGCGATGTCGCCGCCGCCCTTGACCCACGCGGCCACTTTTTCCTGATTGATCTTCGGCAGGTCGCGGAACACGCCGCAGACGAAGATGTCAGCCTTCTGGCCGCCGCGGACGCAGTCGTTCGGACAGCCGGCGAACTTGCATTTCACCTTGTGCGGGAAACGCGGATACTGGATGTCGTCGAGGAACCGCTTGTACCAAGCGTAACGGAACCCGAGCGTGTCGTAGAGGGTGAGGTCGCACTTGGCCGGGCCGATGCATTCCTCGCTGGTGCGGTAATCGTCGCCGGTGGAGCCGACGTCGAACCCTATCTTGGTGACTTCCTCGACGACGGCTTTCAGATTCTCCGTTGGGATGCCGAGCAACTCCAAGTCGCCGCCGGTGCTCAGCAAGTGCAACAGGCCGTAAGCATGTTTATCGGCGATGTCGCAGATTTTTCGCATCGCGTCGGCGCTGAAAAAATTCCCGCACGGATCCATGATGCGGACGAAGTTCGAGCCTTTGGTGATCTCCGGCCGGGCCGAGGCGCGCACGAGCACGCCCGCCGCGACGCCCGGCAACGAGACGTAGCCGCCGTAGCCCCATTGTGTGGTGCGTTTCTGCAACGCTTCCTCGTACATTCCCGACGGATATTTGGTCTTCTTCAACTCGGCGGTGTGGCTCGGCCAGGGTCCCTTGGCCAGTTCATCCATCATCGGCGTTGCCATCGCAGCGTGTTTTTCGTGCGCGGTCGGTGCGACGGCGGAGGATGCCGCAGCGACTTCCTGCGGCGCAGGCGAGGCTGTGGTGTCATCACCGCGCACTTCCTTCAGACGGCCTGAGCCGAGGCACGACGGGCAAATGCTGGCTTTATTGAGCAGATATTTGTGGCGTTTGGCCTTGCGCGGGACGTTGGCAAGTTCATCGGCGGTGTATTCCTCGATGACAAATCCGCACTTGGCACAACAAAGTTTGATCTTCTCCATTCGATGTCTCCTAGAATAGATGGCGCTGCATTATTTTCATTTCAAAAAAAGTACAATGAATGGCAACTTCCGGTCAAGCGGAAAAGTCTTGCCGGCTGTGAGGTCGGTGGTAGTGGATGGAACGAATGAACAAAGGAATCTTGTGCGGAATTGGCGCGTATGCGCTGTGGGGATTCTTGCCGATCTATTGGAAGCTGCTGCAGAAAACGCCGGCCCTGCAATTGCTTTGTCACCGCATCGGCTGGTCGTTCTTGTTGTTGCTGGGCGTGATCCTTGCCACCCGGAAATGGAAGGAGTTTCGTTCCACGCTGAAGGTTCGCGCGATGCGTATTTACGCGCTTGCCGCGCTCCTTCTCGCTGTCAATTGGGTGACGTATGTCTTGGCGTTATCCACGCCAACCAGACCGGCACATTCTTTCATTCAGGAACAACGACTGATCTGCTTATCGTTGGCACCGGATTGGTAACCGCCGTTCCACTCCTGATGTTTGCCTCCGCTGCGCGTCGGATTCCGCTGACGACGGTTGGCATTCTTCAATATCTTGCGCCCACGATGCAGTTCTTGATTGGAGTGTTCTTGTACCATGAACCGTTTGATCGTTCGCGGTTGGTTGGTTTTGGCATCGTGTGGGTCGCACTGATTATTTTCTGGGTTGAAAACCTGATGGCGCGGCGTGTTCCTGTGCTGCCGCTACCGGAGCCGTAGTTCATGATGGCGCAAGGCAAGAATCATCTTTGACTCCGCGCGCGGTGATGATAGAACCGTCCCACACAGGACAACTGGAACCTTGCGTTTACCACAACAACAGACTGCCATCCGAATACTATTTGCGCTTTGGACGATGCTGTTCGCACCGGTGACGGTGCGCTCGGAGTGGCTCAACGAGTGGTTGCGCAAACAATCCGACGCTATGCAGGTTTGGGATTTCGGCGGCGATATCCGTCTGCGGTACGCGAATTTTCAGAACGCCGTCGTTGCAGCGCCCACGATAACCGCTGTGCCGTCTGGCCCCAAGCCGTTGACGGAGCCGATCAATCCGAACACGGATTTCATTGCGCACGGCCAAGTTAACAGCACCGCCATGCTCCTGCTGCGCGAGAAGTTCCACGTTGGTTTCGCGCCGGTTTCCTGGTTCACCGCATACGGCGAGGCGCGCAACGGCACTGCAGAGTTGGATCGCCGTTCGCCGACGCCGGATACCGGTGTTGTGCTGCAACAGGCGTACATCTTGTTGGGTGATGGCGCGCAGTTCCCGCTCATCGCCAAGATTGGCCGGCAGGAGATGGGCTATGGCGATTTGAGGTTCGTCGCCACGCCGGATTGGCTGAATCTCGGACGGACATTCGACGCGGCCAAGCTGCGGTACACGAATGATTGTTTCTGGGTGGACGCCTTTGTGGCGCGCATCTGCGTGACGTATCAGGACCACTTCAACAGGAACAACAGTCACGACACGTTCTCCGGGGTGTATGCGTCGAGCCGGAAACTGGTCCCGTGGCAGGAGACCGATTTCTTTGTTTACTGCCGCAACGCCGACGCGGAGGCGGTGAGCGCTGTGGCCTTCAATGTGCCCGGCACACCCACCACGGCGCGCGACCTCGTCACGTTTGGTTTCCGGTTCAAATCGCTGCCGGGCGCGCTGGCCGGTTGGGATTACTACCTGGAAGCGGCCGGCCAGTTGGGAACGATTTACAATTCGACGTTGAAAACACGATTGGACCACCAGGCCTACACCATCATGGCTGCGGCCGGTTACACGTGGACGGGTTTCTGGGCGTCGCCCCGACTAGGGATCGGATACGATATGGGTTCCGGCGACAGCGATCCCAACGATGGGAAGAGCGAGACATTCGACAATCTCTACGGTGCCATTCACGCGCGTTACGGGTTGATGGACTTGATGTGCCAGCGAAACATGCACATCCCGCGCGTGTCCGCGTCGCTCCAACCGATGAAGAAATTGACTCTCACAGCGGATTACCGGTTTTACTGGCTCTACGATACGGACGATTCTTTCTACCCGATGTCAGGCTCTGGACGCTGCAAGAACGGTTACGGGATCAACCCAAGCTATCACTGCTGTCCGGTTTAATTTTCGGCGATGTTGAGTTGAGCCTTATTTGACCGATACGAAACGCACATGCCAGCATTTTTTCATTTCACTTTCAGGA